>ERZ1292629.126-Hain-H43-01um-R1-126-length-76603-cov-9_pt2 | contig 29352 bp, 40 predicted proteins | sample MGYA00564399_ERZ1292629 | MGnify/ENA primary metagenome ERZ1292629 (study PRJEB36523, sample SAMEA6512636) | groundwater metagenome | collected 2019-01-08 | study: AquaDiva: Metagenomics assemblies of 32 groundwater samples
AAAGGAGAATTGAAGTCCCAGAGAATTTCTTAATTCTCTGAGCTGTGCAGGTTCACTTTGTTATGCAGTTATAGGTTCATCCAATAAATTTTTAAACTATATTATCTAATATATATTATGCCAAAAAGAAAAAGAAGGAAAATAAAAGAAAAAAATAATTCTCAAGATAATTCAAAATTATTTGCATTTCTTGCTGTTTTCTTGAGTATTATTGGATTTATAATTGCATTACTATTCAAAAGAGATGATAAATATGTAATGTTTTATGCTAAACAAAGTTTGGTGCTTTTTATATTCTTGTTAGTAGTAAGCATAGCCAATCAAATTTTAATGTTGATACCTATTTTAGGAAGAGCAATAACTTTTGTAACGAGTGCAATTGTTTTTATTTTATGGATAATTCAGATAGTTTATTCTCTTTCTGGCGAGCAGAAAAAAACTCATTGGATAGGAAAGTATGCAGATAGAATAAGGCTGTAATTTTAGTTAGCTTTAAAAACTATTTTCTGTAATTTTATTATACAGAAAACAACAGATAGTTGCAAAGCAACTATCTACTGCCTAAAGGCAGTAGTTTAATTTGTTTTCTGTATCCTAAAAACCCAACGAACAAAACACACAATTTAGTGTGTGGTAAGACAAGAGGGTTTTTTTTGATATAACTATTAATTAGTTAAGCCCCGATCGTATAGAGGCCAAGTATGCAGCCCTTTCAAGGCTGTGACCCGGGTTCGAATCCCGGTCGGGGCGTTCATACGTAAATTAGACAATGTCCTGCAGGAGCATAGTCAAAATATTGTTCGAATCTTAGCCCGACCATGAAATTAAAAAACGTTCAAATCTCCAACGGAGAAGCGAAAGGAAAGATATAAAAAACCTTGTTAGATTCCAGAAACATGACATTAGAAAAATCACTAACACGAATAAAAGAATTTTTGTTAGATAGATATAAAGATAATCTTGCAGGAATATTATTGTTCGGAACTGCAAATACCGGAGAGTTTAGAGAAGGAAAATCTGATCTTGATACGATGATTTTTGTGAAAGAACAAAAAGGATTAAATATAGACGACGAAATTAAATTTTTAATTGAAGCATTAAAGTCAGAAAGGTTTGCTACACAATATTTTCATACTTTAGAAGGCATTATTCAATATATAACTGAAAGAAGTAGCTTTTCTACATATATTACAATAGTTGGAGAAGATAGTTCAAGAATTTTATACTCTACTCCTGTGTTTGAAGAAACAAGACAAAGATTAAGAGAAAATCCTCCCTCAAAAGAAGACTTTAAAAAATATGTAAAGAAGAAAGACGAATTTGAATTAGATGGTTATTTTAATGGCATTGAAGGATTTAAACTTACAAAAGCTTTATTTACTCACATTAGAAGAAAATTACAAATTATGAATTATTTTAAAACAGGAAAATTAATATTTGATTACAATAACTGTGCTAATAATTTAAATCTCTCTGCTTCTGAAAAAGAGGATATAGAATTTCTTTATGATAGTTATTCTAAAAGGAAACCATTAACAACAGAAGAGATTGATAAATTTCATCAATTAGCAAAACAATTTACAGAGAGGGTAATCAAACTTCAATAATTATACTCAATCGGAGGAAAAACAAGAGTCCTCTTGAAGAAAAAGCTGGGAGGGAAAGTCCTGTACGGGCATAGCCATTGATCAAAATGAAAAAAAGAGTTGTTTTAAAAAAAGGCAGAATAGTATTTACAAAAAAAGGGAATTTTGTTTTGAGATTGTCAAGAGAGCTTTCTAAGAATTTAAAGGATTATTGCCATAGGATTAAGATTGTTGGGAGCATAAGAAGAAAAAAACCTAATCCAAAAGATATTGATATTGTCTTAATTTTAAAGAATAAAGAAAAACTTGAAGAATTTATGAGAAAAAAAGGAACATTTATTCAAGGAGGCGAACATGAATCTACCTGGTGTGTAAAAGAAATAAAAGTTGAACTGTATTATACCATTGAAAAAGAATGGGGTGCTGCTCTTCTTGCATATTCAAGTAAAAAAGGAGCAGGAATTGGATTAAGAATTATTGCAAGGCTGAAAGGACTTAAATTAAATAATCATGGATTATTTAATCGGAAAACTGGAGAAAGAATTGCAGGAAAAACAGAAAGAGAAATTTATCATGCTTTAGAAAGGACTTACAAAGAGCCTTGGAGAAGATAATTAAATTAAGAAGAAAGATTTCTAAAAAGATAAACTTTTAAAAACTAATAAGAAGATTATGATAATAATAGATAATTATAATACAGAAAATAAAATTAAACTGCTGCCTTTAAGCAGCAGACAGCTGTAAAAACAGCTGTTTTGTTTTCTGTCCCAAAAAATCCAAAAACAAACCGCGTTCCTTTAGGGCGCGGTAGAACTCAAGGATTTTTTGATAGTTAATAAATGTGGGTTTATGATCAATCTAATAATTAACTAACTTAAAAATCAATAAGATACTAAAAATGAAATACGAACTTGCTCCTGACATTCAAGCAAAGACACAAGAAATTTCTAAAATTTTATTCCCACATGTTAGATTGGATTTTGTGAAGTGTTTTAGAAGTTATGGAACTTCTTCTAGAGGAACTATTGCCAGATGTCATGGTCTTGGAAAATTAATGCAAAAAGCCCTCGGATTTAAAGCATTTTATGTTTTGGAATTTATCTCAGAGAGATTTGACAAACTTCCTGAAGAAGAAAAAATAAAGGTAATAATTCATGAATTAATGCATATTCCATTTTCTTTTGGAGGAGGATTCAAGCATCACGACCATGTTACAGAGAGAAATATAAATAAGCACTATTCTATTTATAAGAAAATAAAGGAAACAGGGGGTTTTCTAATTTCAAATTTTCAAGAAGATAATAAAAAATCTGAAATAAAATATGGTAAAAAAGAAAATGAGAACAAAGAAAAAGGAAATTGGTTTTTATTATAAAAGAAAAAAAATAAAATTAGAAGTTGAAGTGTGTGGTTCTGTATTAAAGAAATTTATTGGATTAATGTTTTCTCGAAGGGAAAAAGCTTCAGCTTTATTATTTGAATTTGGGGAAAAAAGATTTGCAGGAATCCATTCTATGTTTGTTTTTTTCCCATTCATAGCTATTTGGCTGGATGAAAGGGGAAAACTTGTGGAAATTAATTTTGTTAAGCCATTTAAATTATATATTTTTCCAAAAAAAACCGCAAAAAAACTTATTGAAATACCCTTTAATAGTAGATATAAAAAATTTGTAAAATTATCGTCGATGACAGAAAGATTTAAATAGAGTTTTAGTTTACTATTATAAAATAAAAGGAGGTAAAAATGGGAAAAGTTATTGTTAAGAACGTTGTTAAGAGAAAGCCCGGGCATCTTTACTATGTTGATGGTAAAGGAAACGTTTGTGAAGCTGTAATGGCTCGTGGCGGAAAAAGGAAGAAAAAGAGAAGATAAATCCGCTTTCTTTATTTTAATATTTTTATTTTTTATTTGTTAATTTTATATATTTTATTTTTATAATATACAAGAGGATATACTATTGAGATTATCATCATTCCTCCAATTATGTCAATGAAGTAATGCTGTTTAACAAAGACGGCTGATACAGCAAAATTTGTATTTGCGCAAACTCCCTGTTTTAACTCGTGAGTAAGCAAATCAAATTTTGGGGTGCTCAAGAACCAGACACGCCATACACTTTAGTGTATGGTTCTTGACAATATAGTAAAGTTATAAAAGCTTAAAAAATATATATGGATTATGGAATATAGGAGTATTATAAATAAAATAATCAATAAATCATTTCCTATTTTAAAGAATAAAAGAATATTTATTATTAAATTTAAATCAAAAATATTTGTTGGAGGGGCGTCGCATCCTCTTCCATTTTTAAGGATTATTTTTATAAATCCAACAATAAAGAATAAATATTTGAAAGCAATTCTTATTCATGAATTGTGTCATCTTGAGGTTTTTGAAAAAAGAAGGTGGCTAAAATATTGTTTTATTGAAATTGCCTATTGGTTTAATAAAAGATTAAGAGAAAAAGAAGAAAAGGACACAGATAAATTAGCTATTAAAAAAGGATATGCAAAAGACATTTATGATTTATGCAATTATCTGAGAAAAGATAAAAATAGAAAAGAATTAATCAAATATTATCTATCTCCTAAAGAAATTAGATTTTATGCTAAGAAAATAAAAAAATGGCAGTCATTTTAGGTATAGAATCAACAGCACACACATTTGGAATTGGAATTGTTAAAGATGAAAATATTTTAGCAAATATTAAAGATGCTTATACAACAGATAAAGGAGGCATAATTCCTGTTGAAGCTGCAAAACATCATGATAAAGTTAAAGATGAAGTCTATCAAAAAGCAGTAAAAGAATCTAAAATAAAAGAAGAAGATATTAATGCAATTGCATTTTCTCAAGGCCCTGGTTTAGCTCCTTGCCTTTTACGCGGAAAAAACTTTGCTGTTGAATTAGCTAAAAAATTAAAACTTCCAATTGTTCCTGTGAATCACTGCATTGCTCATTTAGAAATTGGAGAATTAACAGGGGCAAAAGATCCTGTAATGCTATATGTTTCAGGGGCAAACACACAGATAATTGCGTACGCTTCTGGAAAATACCGAATTTTTGGGGAAACATTAGATATTGGAGTAGGAAATTTTATAGACACTTTTGCAAGAGAAGCTGGAATTGGTTTCCCAGGAGGTCCAAAAATACAAAAACTTGCAGAGCAGGGAAAAAAATATATTGAACTGCCTTATATTGTAAAAGGCATGGATATTTCTCTTTCAGGCATTTTAACAAATCTGAAAGATAAAATAAAGAAGATGAATGTTAATAATAAATTAAATATCAAATTAGCAATTAATGAAAAGTCAGATATAACAGATAGGTCCAACATCAATTTAATAGCTGATAAAAGTTTGAGAAATAATAAAAAAAATAGTCATTTTTATATTAACAATTTAGATAATATTCGAGCGAGCGATAGCGAGCGAATTCAATTAGATTACACACTTGCTGATTTATCTTATTCCCTACAAGAAACTGTCTTTGCAATGTTAGTTGAAACAGCTGAAAGAGCTTTGGCGCATACAGGAAAAAAGGAATTATTGTTAGGAGGAGGGGTTGCATGCAATACAAGGCTTCAAGAAATGTGCAAGATTATGTCTAAAGAGCGTATTGAAAAAACAAAATGTTTCTGTCCTGAAAATTCTTTGCTTGTGGACAACGGAGCTATGATTGCTTATTTAGGAGAAAGAATGTTTAATAAGAAAATTTTTATTTCTAAGAAAGAGATTGAGAATATTGATTTCAAACCGTATCAGAGGACTGATGATATAGAAGTTAATTGGAAATAATTTAAACATCAGAATTCCACTCGTCTGTGGCGAGTGGTTTAAATCACTCGTGGAATTCTGAGTGTGTTCAAGAACCACACGAAGCTTGGCATTTTCATGCCACCAGTCTTTGACTGGTGGTTCTTGACAAATAAAAAATAAAAATATTAAAATAAAAAAGAGTTGTTATTTGAATAATTTAATTATTCCGTATACACCACAAAGTGCCAGAATTACATAAACAACTGTAGCTACTGTAGGCCATGTTCCAAATGCTAAATCAACTAAGTTAAAGTCAAATGCAAAAAGCCCCCAGTTGATTGCAGCGATATTTGCTAGCACTAATGCTGTTTTACTATACCAAGACATTTTCTAACCTCCTTTTTTCTTTATTTTATAGAGTAAAGTGAATATTTATATCTTTCGAAATTCATATTTTTGAGGAAATCTTTTCTGAGAAAAGTTTATAAACTGATTTTTTTATCTTTAATCATCCGATGACCGAAAGGGAGGAGTAATTCTTTCGGTTAAATTTATGGAATAAATAATAAAAATGGATTTATATAGTTTGGTTGAAAAAGCAAGAAAGACAGGAAAAATAGAAAAAGGAACCAACGAGGTTACTAAATCTATTGAGAGAGAAACTGCAAAATTAGTAATTTATGCCAAAGATGTTAATCCGAAGGAAATAGTTCAGCATTTAGCTCCCTTATGCAAAGAAAAAAATATTCCTTGTATGGAAGTTGACAGCAGACAGAAATTAGGAATTGCTGCCGGACTTCCTGTATCTACTTCTTCAATCGCAGTTATTGATGCTGGTGATGCTGGAAAAGAAATAAATTCTCTGAAATAAAATGGAACAAAAAATAACAAAAAAAAGCCTAATTAATCTTTTAGAAGACCATTTTCATTTTAAAGGGGATTTTACAGCTTTTAGATTAAAGGGGGATAATGGGCCCCGCTTAGAATTAATAACATCTGATAATGCAAAGGGCTGGGTTTTTTACGCTGGAGGCAATAATAGTCTGACCTATGAATCTGATATGAGAAGAGAACAGCAAAAGTATCAGGATGTTTTAGGATTAAATATCACAAAAACGATTATTGCTTATAGCAGGAAAATAGCAGGATTCTATTGGGAGAAAAATGACAAAAACACAAAAGACAAAAGATAAATCTTCACAACAGCAAGAAGCAAAAAGACCAAGCGATAAACTTCTTGGAGAAGTAGTTCCTGCTATTGTGGAGGAAATATTAGGAAGAACTGGCTTTAGAGGGGAAATTACACAAGTTAAATGTTTAGTTCAGGCAGGAAAAGATAAAGGAAGATCTATGAGGAGAAATGTAAAAGGGCCTATAAGAGTCGGAGATATTTTAATGTTAAGAGAGACTGAAATTGAGGCAAGAAGAATAAGGTCTAAGGTTACAAAAGGAGCTTATACTTAAAATGGGCGGAGGAATTGGAAATAGTGAAAGAAGAGTTGAAGAATTGATAGAAAAAGCAGAAGAACGATTAAGTGACCCCTCTTTAGAAGGGTTTGTTACAGAAATTAATGGATTAACTTTAAATGGATTAAAAATAATAGAAGATCATTTTACTCAAAAAGAAGAATATCAAGTTTTAGGAGTTATTAGACTTTCAGCAGAATATTCCGAAACTAAATATGCTATTCATATAAAGAGGACAAATTATTAACATGCCAGAATTCTTTTTATTTTGTGTAGGAATTTTTGGCATCACAAAAATTTAAATATATAGAAAGAATATTTTTGATATGCCTAAATGTTCATTTTGCAAAAAACAGTACGAATTTCCTAGAGGAACTACTATTGTTATGAACGACGGGGTTCCCAGATATTATTGCTCAAGCAAATGCAGGAAAAATGCAAAGCTTGGAAGAGACAGCAGAAAAGTTAATTGGGTGAGAAAAAAGAGGAAATAAATTTTTACTGGTGAATATAAAATAATTAATTAAATAAGACACCGGTAATTAATTTGGATTAATAATCTTTATAAGATTTATAACTTAATAAAAGCTGGTTAGATTACATGAATAATTAATGAATATTTTCTAAACATTCTATTGGTTAATTTAAACAATTTATAATCAATTTAATTCGACCCATAATAAGATATACCCATAAAGAATGAGACAGTTAATTAGCTAAAATGAGAACTATAACCCCCCAATATAGAGGTTTTTAATAATTAATGATAATCAATTAAAATTTCTTTATTAATCGTTTTTATCGTCGATAAAATGCTTTTTTTGTATAGAAAGCTTTTTAAACTAAATACTCTTTTTTATGCTGTCTAAAGCTTCTAAATAGAGCTAAAAAATCGATAAAATTTAGTTAAAACATAGTTGAAAATAAATCAAAATAAAATGGATAAAAATGAGTATAATGCTGAATCAATTAAAGTCTTAGAAGGGCTTGAAGGAGTAAGAAAAAGGCCTGCAATGTATATAGGAAGTACTGGAAAAGATGGTTTGCATCATTTAGTTTATGAAGTCGTAGATAACTCTGTGGATGAGGCCTTAGCAGGATTCTGTAAAATTATAAAAGTGACTCTGAATAAAAATGGCTCTGTTAGTGTTGAAGATGATGGAAGAGGAATCCCAGTAGATCCACACCCCCAACTGAAAGTTCCTGCTGTCCAGGTAGCTTTAACAAAACTGCATGCTGGAGGGAAATTTGACAAGAAGTCTTACGTTATTTCAGGAGGATTGCACGGGGTTGGAGTCTCATGTGTAAATGCTTTATCTAAAAAATTAATAATTGAAATTAAAAGAGATGGAAAGATTTACAGACAAGAATATTCCAGAGGAGACCCAAAAACAAAATTAGAAGTTGTTGGAAAATCTGAAAAAGATGAGACAGGGACAACAATAACTTTTTTCCCAGATGAACAAATCTTTTCAACTTTAGATTTTGACTACAGAATCTTAGAAACTAGATTTAGAGAATTGGCTTTTTTAAATGCAGGATTAAAAATCCTTTTATACGATGAAAATAGAGCCAAGACTGAAGAATTTTGCTATACTGGCGGTTTAATAGAATTTGTAAAATGGATAAACAAATCAAAAGAGGTTTTGCACAAGCCGGTTTATTTTAAAAGAGAAGTAGATCATACTGTAGTAGAAATTGCAATCCAATATAATGACACTTATAAGGAAAATATTTTTGGTTTTGTGAATACTATTAATACCATTGAAGGCGGAACCCATGTTTCTGGATTTAAAACTGCTTTGACAAGAGTAATTAATGATTATTCAAAGAAAAAAGGAATTATAAAAAATGGAGATAGTTTTATGGGGGAAGATGTAAGAGAAGGACTTACAGCAATAATCAGCATAAAGATTCCTGAGCCGCAATTTGAAGGGCAGACGAAAACAAAACTAGGAAATTCTGAAGTAAAAGGTTTTGTTGATTCTATTGTCACGTCTGCTTTATCAGAATTTTTTGAAGAAAATCCAAATATTGCCAAAAAAATTACTGCTAAAGCCGGTGATGCTGCAAAAGCAAGACTTGCTGCAAAAAAGGCCAAGGATTTAGTTAGAAGAAAAAATGCATTTTCCTTAGGAGGTTTGCCTGGAAAACTTGCAGACTGTTCAAGAAAGAGTTCAGAAGATACTGAGCTATATATTGTTGAGGGAGAATCTGCTGGAGGAAGTTCACGACAGGCTCGTAATAAAGATTTTCAAGCTGTGCTTCCTTTGAGAGGGAAAATTTTGAATGTTGAAAAATCTAACCCTGCACGTTCTTTTGCCAGCGAGGAAATTGCAAATTTAATCACTGTAATTGGAACAGGAGTTGGAGAACAATTTGATTCCACTAAAATAAGATACAATAAAATTATAATAATGACTGATGCCGATGTAGACGGAGAACACATCAAGGTTCTTTTATTGACTCTTTTTTTCAGATTTATGCCTCAGCTAATAGAAAATGGAAATGTTTATGTTGCTCTTCCCCCTTTATATAGAGTTAGGGATAAAAAAGATTATTATGTTTATTCTGATGAAGAACTTAAAAAATTCTTAGAAAAAATTGGAACAACTACAGGAAATGTTACAAGATTTAAAGGTTTAGGAGAAATGTCTTCTACTCAATTATGGGATACAACTATGAGCCCTAAAACAAGAAAGATAAAGAAAATTTATATTGAAGATGCTGTTGAAGCTGACAGGGTTTTCAGCATGTTAATGGGTGATGATGTTCAAGAGAGAAAAGAGTTCATAGCAGAAAATGCAAGGGAGGCTGAGCTGGATATTTAAGAGGAAAAATGATAAGGGCATATATTTTTGATTTGTTCGGTACACTTGCTTTTCATAATTTGAAAAGTGCAGAAGAAATTGTTAAAGATTATCATGAAGAACTTCTTGTTTCTCCTTTCACAGAAACAAAAATGCCAGATAAATTAAAAAGAAAATTAAAAGAAATGACAAAAAACGCTGAAATAAAATTATATGATGACAGTGAAGAGATTATAAGACAATTGCAACAAAAATATGCTATTGGAATGATAACTAATATTTACGAGATAACAGCAGAAAAAACAAAACAAGATTTAAACAGATTTTTTAATAATTTTGACCCTCTTCTAATGTCTTATGAATGCAGAATAGCAAAACCAGACCCATTAATCTTTCATTTAGCATTAGAAAGATTAGATATAAATCCAGAAGAAGCTGTAATGGCAGGTGACAGCATGAAAAGAGATATTATACCAGCTCAACAATTAGGAATGAAAACAATTAAGATTGACAGGACTAAACAAAATTTAATTGATTTAATTTAAAAAATGGCAGATAAAAAAACAATTAAAATAAAATTTTTCCCAAAATGTAGAAGTAATAATGTAATTAGAGATATATATTATTTTGGCAATGGTAATTGGAGATGTTTAAAATGCGGATTTACATTTCAAGAATTTCCTGAAAAAAGTATTTCAAATAGGCAATTAAAAACTGTAAAAGATAAAACATGGCAATTGAAATAAGAAAAGCAAGAATTGTCAAGAAGGTTTGGGGGCATGAAGAAATATTAGTAAGAGAGGATGAAGATGCTTATTGTGGAAAATTGCTTCATTTAAATAAAAGATATCGATGCAGTATACATAAACACCCAAAAGCAGAAACATTTTATATTTTATATGGCCATGTTTATATTGAAGTTAGTGAAGCTCCGGATAAAATGAATGGAGAATATCTTAATGAAGGTGATATCATTGATATTCCTGAAAATTTTCGGCATAGGTTCTCTGGATTAGAAAAAAGTGTAATAATAGAAACATCAACTCATGATTGTGAAAGCGAGAGATTTACACAAAGTGAAAAAATTCCAGAAGAAGAATGGAAAGAAATGGTTTTGCGGGGAGAGATTTAAAATGGCAAAAGAATCAAAAATTAAAACACCCGAGTGGATAGCAGAGGGATATAATTCTCCTGCAGAATATGAAAAAGCCAAGGGAAAGAAATTAAAGGGCAAAGAAGACAAAAAACAAAGAGAATTATTTTATATTAAAACATGCCCTAAATGCAAGAGTGAAAATGTTAGAGTTATCCTTGGACAAGAAGAAGGAAAAGGAGAATGGGAATGCAATAATTGTAAATGGAATGGAACAAATATTAATAAGAAAGAAGTTTCAGAAGACGAATTTTTAGAATATATGGATAAACTTGAGAATGGAGGAGATAAATTGTAAGATGCCAGGAAAAAAATTACCTATAACCAGAGAGGAGGCAATAGAACTGCTAAAGTCTATGGACCAGAAAGAATCTGACTGGAATCATTATTTAGAATCAGAAGTTATCATGAAAGCTCTTGCTGAAAAATTAGACGAGGATGTTAATTATTGGAGTATGTTGGGTTTATTACACGATACTGATTGGGCATTGACTAAAGATAATTGGAAAGAACATTCTATCAAAGCTACTGAAATATTAAAGGAAAAAGGTTTTGATAACGAATTTATAGAAATTATTCAGTCTCATGCCTACGGAGACAGAGAGATTCCTTATTTGGAAAATAAAAACAGGACAAAAAAGATTGAGCATGCTTTAGCTTCTGCAGAAACAATCACTGGATTAATTTATGCTTATGCTTTGATGAGAGGGAAAAATATTAGCGATATGGATGCAAGCGGATTAAAAAAGAAGTTTAAAGATAAACGATTTGCTGAAAATTGCAATAGAGAAATAATTAAAGAAATTGAAAATGTTGGTATAAGCTTGGACGAATTTTTTGATTTGTCTATAAAAGCTATTCAAAATATTAAAAATCAAATAGGATTAATTTAAAATGACAGAAGATAAAATTAAAATTTTAAATCTCCAATTTGCAGGGGGATATAGTAGCAAATGGTAGAAGAAAATAAGGAAGTAGAAGAGGAATGTGACAGCAATATGAAAGAATGCTCTAATGAGAAAGGAGTTATAAATACAGAGATATCAGGAGAAGTTAAAAAATCATATTTAGATTATGCAATGTCTGTAATTGTATCAAGGGCAATTCCAAGCGTTGAAGATGGCCTGAAACCAGTGCAGAGGAGAATTCTTTATGCGATGGATATTATGGGCTTGAAACCTGGTTCACAAACAAAAAAATCTGCAAGAGTTGTTGGTGATGTTATTGGTAAATTCCATCCTCATGGAGATATCGCGATTTATGATGCTTTAGTAAGAATGGCTCAGGATTTTTCCCTTAGATACCCATTAGTGTTTGGACAGGGAAATTTCGGTAGTATCGATGCAGATCCACCAGCGGCTATGAGATATACAGAAGCCAAATTAATGAGTATTGCTGAAGAGCTTTTAGAAGATATAGATAAAGAGACAGTCAAATTTATTCCGAATTATGATAATTCTCTTAAAGAACCTGAATTATTGCCTGGAAAACTTCCTGCCTTGCTTTTGAACGGCGCTACAGGAATTGCTGTAGGTATGTCAACAAATATTCCTCCCCATAATATTACTGAAGTTTGTGACGCTATTATTTCTTATATTCATAATCCTGAAATTACAATAGAAAAGCTGTGTGATATTATAAAAGGGCCTGATTTTCCAACAGGAGGCTCTGTGAGCGGGGATATGCTTGAATTGTATAAAACAGGTAGAGGAAGATTAATAATGAGGGGAAAAACAAGTGTTGAAATTATAAAGAAAAAAGAAGCAGTAATAATTACAGAAATACCTTATATGGTGAATAAATCAACTCTTGTTACAAGTATAGCAGATTTGATTCAGAAGAAAAAAATAAAAGATGTTTCTGATCTCAGAGATGAGTCTTCAAAGGGAAAAATAAGGATTGTTGTTGAATTAAGAAAAGGGGCAAATTCCAAGTTTGTAATAAATTCTTTGTATAAATATACAAGGTTACAGGATTCTTTTAATGCTAATTTTTTAGCTTTAGTCGGAAAACAGCCGAAGACCCTGAATATAAAAAATATTATTGAAGAATATGTTAAACACAGAAAACTCATAATAATTAATCGTTCTAAATTTGAACTTAAAAATGCTAAAGAAAGGCAAGAAATTGTTGAGGGGCTTTTGATTGCTTTAAAGAATATTGACGAAGTTATATCTTTAATCAAAAAATCCAAAACAGGAATAGAAGCTTTAGAAGGTTTAGTTAAGAAATTTTCTCTAACAAGAAAACAAGCAAAAGCAGTTCTTGAAACAAGACTTCAGCAATTAACTTCTATGGAAGTTGATAAACTTAAGAAAGAATATTTAGAGCTTGCTGAAACAATAAAAGAATTAGAGAAGATTCTCGGAGATATTAAAGAAATTCTTAAAATAATTGTTAAAGAGGTTAGTGAACTAAAAAGAAAATACGGGGATAACAGAGCTACAAATGTCTTGCAAAATATAAAAGAAATTCATGAGAAGGATCTGGTACAGAAAAAAGAAGTTGTTATTACAATAACTGATAAAGGATATTGCAAGAGAATGGATGTTAAAACTTACAAAGAGCAGAAGAGAGGAGGAAAAGGAGTTATAGGAAGCGACCTTGCTACTGGCGATTTTGTTAAACAGCTTATGACTTGTTCAACTCATGATTATTTAATGTTTTTTACTAACAGAGGAAAAGTTTTATGGTTAAAGGCATATGATGTTCCTGAGGCAGAGAGATACAGCAAAGGAAAAGCAATGATAAATATGCTTAATTTGAGAGATAACGAGGCTGTAACTAAAGTGATTTCTTTAAATAATTTTGAAGATAGTTTATTCATGGCTACTAAAAAAGGAATTGTCAAGAAAGTTTCATTGAGGCATTTTTCAAAACCAAGAGCTTCTGGCATAAAAGCAATAAATCTCCCTAATGATGATTCTGATGTTCTTATTGGAGTTGAATTACTCAAGAAAGGACAAGAAGTATTATTGGCTACTAAAAAAGGAAAAGCAATCAGATTTAATGAGGATGAAGTAAGGGAAATGGGAAGAGCAAGCTATGGTGTGAATGGGATAAAAATAGATGGAAGTGATGAGGTTGTAAGTTTAGAAATTTTAGAAACTAAAGCAATAATAACAATAACTAAGAAAGGTTTTGGAAAAAGAACTGCTGTTGAGGATTACAGAAAAACAGCAAGGGCAGGAAAAGGGGTTATTAATTTAAAAGTAAGCGAGAAAACAGGAGATGTTGTTGCAACTGTTTCTGTGAATGATAATGACAGCATTATAATTACAACAGCTAAAGGGATTGTTATAAGAACTTCCTTGAAGAATATAAGAATAATGGGAAGAGCTGCACAAGGTGTGAAAATTGTTAAATTGCAGACAGGAGATTATGTTACTGATTTAGTCAAGGTTATAGAGCATGAAGAAGTTTTAGAGAGCAGTGAGTGAAAAAATTTATCTTTTATATCCTCTATATTTTCTGACTTTTCTTGCTATAACAACTCCCAATAGAAATGAAAATGCGAAAACAAGGATAGTCCCAGTAATCATTCCTTTTGAAGAAAAATTAAATTCTAAAAAACTATTCAAGCAAAAATAGCCTGTAGTTTTTTCCATTTCTAATATAAATCCGCCAGCTCCTGAAGATTTTAATAAATATAATCCAAAATTATAAATCATTAAAGCGAGTACACCTATAGATCCATCAGCAATCCAATTTGGAAGTTGAAAATCTTTTTTCTTTCTAATAACCCCTTTTCTTAACTTTCTCGCCATCTTTTTTCAGATTTATCAGGAAAAAGAAGTTTTTAAGGTTTTTGAAAAAGTATACGTTCAATATGCCTGCTTATTGACAGTTGGCTCTAAGCCTATAGTGAAAGACATTAATAATTGACCAAAATGGTATATCTTTCCCTTGATAATAAAGGCGCAAACGGTAAAATATCAGCGTCCTTTATTATACAGAAAACAAATTAAACTACTGCCTTTAGGCAGTAGATAGTTGCTTTGCAACTATCTGTTGTTTTCTGTATCCTAAAAACCCAACGAACAAACCACACACTTTAGTGTGTGGTAAGACGAGAGGGTTTTTTTGATAAATAAAACTCCTGACCTCGTTCCAGTTTGGATGAATCGCAAAATCACTTACAAAGCTCTTCGCTAGAAAATTTTAAGTTACTAATTTTTTATGAAGAATTGTGATAGAGTTTAATCTGTGGTTATACCATTCATCACGACGAGCTCTGAAAGAGCGAGGAGTGGAATAAACTCATTTCTCTTTCCAATACAAAAAATCTAAATTTTTCTGTTCAGAAAACTTTCAAAAATTAAGAAAGTTTTCGGTATCTAAATTCCTCTGTTTTATTAGACATCCTTTTCTGTATTGTGAAATAGTTATTCCAGGCAGGGCAGATTGGATGATATTCGCACCAATCGCATAACTTGGATTTTTGAGGATGGAATTTTTCTGTTGCTTCTATTTTTTTAATTAATTCTAAGATTTCTTTTTTTATATTTTCTATATGCTCGTCTGTTTTTGTTGAGCAGATTTTTGTGTCATGAGCAAGATAGTGCCATACTAAACAGACTTTCTTATCTTTTCCGTAAATTTCTTTTATAGCCATAGAATAAATTGCTAGTTGCTTGTCATTTTTTATTTTTTCTTTGTCTGGGAGGAAATCAGCTGTTTTGTAATCATGAATTTCATATTCTCCTGTTTTTTCATTATAATTGAGCTTGTCTATAAAACCAATTAGTTTATGCTCTTTACCCCCTTCAGCTTCTTCATGTATAAGAATTTCTATTTTCTTTTCTATATCTAGAATATTTTCATCAAAAGGATGATTTCTCATGTAATAATTCACAAGAAACTTGACGCCTTTATTGAAATAATGCTCTTCATCGAATTCTTTTTTTAATATTGCTAATTTGTTTTTTTCTTCAAGCCATTTTTTAGAATAGTATTTTATAAGTTCTTCTACAGAAGGAATAATATCTTTAATTATATTAGTATAAAGCCATTCTAGAGTTGAATGAACTGATTCTCCTAAATGGGCTTCAATTGTTTTTTCAACTTCAGGGATTATTTTATCTATATATTTAAATTTGAATTTTAGAGGACATTGCTCGAATGTAGAAATCCTTGAGTAAGAGTATGTTACCATAAATTGAGAAAAGAATTAGGAGTTATAAAGCTTTATTGTTAAGAGTTAATAGCGACTGCCATTCTTTTATTTTAAATGGTTTTATCACTCATAACACAGAAGCAAAACTTTTTGAAATCTCTTCCGAATTACTTGAAGATATTAATGGTGTGGATGTTGAGGAGTGAAAATTAAAGCGTAAACCGAAAGGTTTAAATATTTAAACATAATTATGTTTTTATACATAAATTTGGAGGAATAACAAATGGTGTCTGTAACACTATCTATACCTGAAGAAGTTCATAAATTAATGAAAAGATTCCCAGAAGTAAATTGGAGTGGGTTAGTAAGAGTTTGCATAACTGAAAAAGCAAAAAAACTTGCAATAAAAGAAGAAATTTTAAGGCAATTAGAGAAAGAAAAAAAATTTAATGAATGGGCAGTTTCTTTAATAAGAGAAGGAAGAAAAAACAGGTAAAAAAATGAAACTTGTAGTAGATACAAATATCTTATTTAGTTTTTTTTGGAAAGCTTCTTTGACAAAAAAGTTATTAATAACCTTAAATTTTGAGTTTATTTCACCTGAAATTGCATTAAAGGAGATAAAAAAATATTCTAATGAGATATGTAAAAAGTTAAAAATAACAGAAAAAAATTTTATAGAATATTTTAAGGAATTAAAAGAAATTATAAAATTTATCCCTAAGAAAGAATATTATAATTTTTTAAAAGAAGCTGAAGAAATTTCTCCTGATAAAAATGATTCGGAATTTTTTGCATTATGCCTAAAATATTCATGTGCCTTATGGAGCAATGATACTATTTTAAAAAATCAAAGTAAAATAAAAGTTCTTTCAACAGAAGACATAATAGATGTTATATTTTAGATTGTAACTTGATTTAATAAAACTTGAAGATGTCAAGAACTATACACTAAAGTGTATAGCGTGTTCTTCTAGTTCTTGAGCACACTCAAGATTTGCTTTTACTTTCTCACGAACTAAAGTAAGGAGTTTACATAAAATGCAAATCTTGATATATTAAATAATTAATTTATCTACAAAAAAGAGCCCCCTCCATCATCTAATTTCTCTCGGTATTTTTTAACATCTTCAGTATTTCCACCGAAGGTTTCATATTGCATGATATTTTCTCTGCATTTTCTATATAACTCACTGTCATGGTATCTTTCCAACCAGCTCAATTCTTCTTCTATCTGCTTAGCAATTAGTTCAATCTTTTCTTCTCTTATTTTTCGCATGTTTTAATCTAAATCTAGTTGTTTTTAAAGATAATTGTGGTAAAATATAGTTATAGATATTAATGTTAAATACTTATTAGGATAACAAATTAACTACTACGAGATTATTTTTAGAGTAAATTATGCTCATAGAGATTCTATTAATAATCGGTTTAATTAATTAGACAATATTAATAATCCTTATAGAGTATAATATTACTTTAATAAAGGGATAATGCCAATAATCATATAAGATTAGGATAACAGATAATCTAACCTACATAAATCTTTAATTTCATACAAAATATTTTCATCATTAACAATATTAATTAAATCAACAACCTAATTACTCTTCGCTATTTAAAAAAACACATTCTTCTTTTTCAGAATCCCAAAGATCATAACCTTTATTCTTACAACATTCATCTACACTATCAAGAAAAACTGTTATGCAACTTGTTCCTAATAATTATTCTTCCTTAACATCTCTCGCCAAGAATCCCCACCAAACTGTTCTTGTTTTTGTAATTTCTCCTGTTTCTGCATTCATTTGTATAGTTACTTGTTTTTTTACTGAAAGAATTCCAAGGAATCTTGCATTTTTCTTTGCTACTATAATATAATTTCCATTTTCATCAAGTTCTATTTTTCCTGCTTCTACTTTGGCATTTAGCCTTTCCTGAACTTTTTGGAAAGCTTTATCTGGAAGAATTATTGTTTTTGTTACTGTTTTGGTTTTGTTCTTAAAAACTCCTATAATTTCTTCTGTTTCATTGTCTTTATATAATTCCACTTTTGTTGTCATATTTATTTCTTTAATCTGAACTATTATGTTCCCTGATTTTCCCGCATAAATCGTCATAACTCTTGCTCCATCATCTAAAAAGCATTTTACAACACTTCCTGTGCACGTACATTTATTTGGGCATCCTAATTGAGTATCATTATATATAGCAAACTTTTTTAATCTGTTTCCCTCTAGAGTTTTATTTTTACAATATGAGTTATCAACTATTATTTTATTCCCGCCAGACAAATTATTTGGAACAGAACACTCATCTTTATCTATCCACCTATATTTTTCACCAACTTTTTCTTTAGATCCTATTCCATAAATATTGCAACAAACCTTTATTTCATCATCGTTTTCTGTTTCATTTAAATCATCATCAGCAATTACAAAACCAGCCAAGCTAAAAAATAATAGAACTAAAACCCATAAAATTAACACTCCTTTCATAATTATTTATGGTATTTCTTCTTTAAAAATGTTTTTATGATTCAAAATAAATTGATTTTCAATTAAACTTTGATAAAAAAACATATCTACTTTGTGCAAACACCAGGATATGTTTTTGTTGCTTTTTTATTATCCAATCATCTTTGCTTAATAATCCACTAAGTAATTGATAATAATTGATTAAATTTTATTTTATTGAATTATCTTTGCTTAATCTTCCAATAGCCATCTATTTTATTTTGTTTATTGCAAAATTTCTCCAAATCCTATTAATCTCCAGTGGTTGGAGATGTTTCTTGCTATGCCAACATTCTCCCCCTTTAGTGCGACAATTGGAATATTTAATAAAAGAGTAAGTTCATTGCCTTTAATCTGTTCTACTATCCCTATTGTTATTGTTGTATTAATATTTAACATTAACATTTCATGGGCTTTTATTGGGTCAACTTTTTTCTTTTGACTCTCAGCTAGGCCTAAAACTTCATTGAATAATTCGTATTTTATTTTTAATTTGTGAGTTATTTCTGGAAGAATGTTTTTTTTTGACAATATGCATCCTGTTAAGAAATCTGCTTTTGTAAGTATAGGGTCTAGAGAAGTTTCAATTGAGATGCTTGCTCCTGGCCCTATTTCTTTAAGAGACTGAACTCCTTTATGAAGAGAAACGATTTTTGTTGTTATTTTTTCATAAACTTGCTGATTTGCTTTTTTTATATTTATTCCTGGTTTTATTTCTACTTCGTCTCCTATTTTTAATTTTCCTTTTTTTAATATCCCGCCTAAAACCCCCCCCTTTATCTCTGAAATTTTTGTCCCTGGTTTATTAATATCAAAACTTCTTGCTATAAGAAATATGGGTTCTGAAGTTGTATCTCTTTTAGGAATTTCTAATTTACATAGTTCTTCTAATATTTTGTCTATGTTAATTTCCTGCTGTGCTGATGCTGGAATTATTTGAGAGTTTTCTGCAATTGTTCCTTTGACAAATTCTTTTATTTCTTTGTAATTTTTTATAGCTTGTTCCTTGCTGACAAGATCTATTTTGTTCTGGACTATAATTATATTTTTTATTTTTTTGGCTTGCAGGGCTGTGAAATGTTCTTTTGTTTGGGGTTTTATTCCTTCATTTGCCGCTATAACAAGAATTGCAGCATCAATTATTGCTGCTCCTGAAAGCATTGTTGCCATCAGCATTTCATGCCCTGGTGCATCTATGAAACTTATATATCTTTCTGGAGTTCCTTTTTTTGTGTTGTAATGTCCTTTATCATTGTAAATTATTATATCTGCATAACCCAGTTTTATTGTAATTCCCCTCTTTAGTTCTTCTGAATGAGTATCTGTGAATTTTCCTGATAGTTTGCTTAATAGAGTAGTTTTTCCATGGTCTATATGCCCAACTACGCCAACATTCAATTCAGGAAGATTTGTTTTTTTAATTTGTCTCTCCATAAAACTATTTAATAGAACAAGTTTTTAAAGGTTGTTAATTAATTTTCTGAAATTTATTGAAGAACCAATCTGCTTTTCTCTACAGTAAGATATCCATAACCATCTACTAAAGTGCCATCTGCTAATTTACCATATAAACCAAAATGCTCTCCGTATGGAATTCTAAGAGCTACATTACCACCAAAATCATCTATTACATCTACTCGTAATACAGAAAACAAATTAAACTACTGCCTTTAGGCAGTAGATAGTTGCTTTGCAACTATCTGTTGTTTTCTGTATCCTAAAAACCCAACGAACAAACCACACACTTTAGTGTGTGGTAAGACGAGAGGGTTTTTTTGATAATAAATTACTATTATCTATTCCTGTTTCACTACCTCTTCTAAAATGGCATTCTTCAAATAACTCCATAAGAGAATTCCCTCTGCTATCTACAACTCTAACCCACCTTTCACTTGAAAATATTCCTTCACTTGAATATTCTACAGGTAAAAATGCTTTTGCCATTTTTTATACCTAAATAATAGGTCTATTGTTTTTAAATTTAATCATCGTGAATCCTAATAATCATAACACCATGTTCTCTGTGAATAGAGCATCTTCTTTGTCTAGTAGAATAGTATTGTTCTTTTCCTCCAGTAAAACGATATCCCCCTCTGCCCATAAGATATATTTTTCTATCTTCCTTTTCTGTCATCTCCTTATATACTTCTTCAATTCCTTTTTCTAATATTAATTCAAGAATCTGTTTTGTTTTTTCTCCAATACCAATTATCCTTAATTCTTTTAAACTCCTATGTTTTTCATAGAAATCAGATATAGATTCTTCTGTATTCTTTATTCTTCTAGCTATATTTTTAAAATCTCTTATAAAAGAAGCTCCTATTAATCTTACTTGAAGATATTCATTTGCTAATTTTTCATTAGTATATTCTTTCATTCTAATAATTTAGAAATAGTTCAATTAAAAAGGTTTTGTTTTCTGTCCCAAAAAATCCAAAAACAAACCGCGTCCCTTTAGGGCGCGGTAGAACTCAAGGATTTTTTGATTAATCAAATAATTAACGACTTCCGATTATTAAAGTTATTTGATACAGCAAAATTTGTATTTGCGCAAACTCCCTGTTTTAACTCGTGAGTAAGCAAATCAAATTTTGGGGTGCTCAAGAACCAGACACGCCATACACTTTAGTGTCTGATTCTTGATATAATAAAATTATTTTTGAGTTAAATCTTCAAGTGGTTCTAATTTTCTTTTAACTTTTTCAGATATTTTTGCTCTTGCAGTTTCGTATTCTGTTAGGGGTTTTCTTATTTCTCCTACAAAATGAGATATTAAACGACTTGGAGAAATTCCATATCTAGATTCCTCTTCTTTAATGCATTTAGCTAATTTTTTTAAAGGTATTTGTCTTGCCTTCTCATGTTTAAATCTTATATAAAAACCTATAGATCTATCATTTTCTTTTCCCACGGAATAGTATCCATAATCATTATCTTGTGCATCAAGGCAAAGGCAAAGAATTGTAACACTTTCTTTTATATATCCTTCAGACCATAAATGGGTATTTTTTTGAGCGAAATTACGAATTTGTGTAAGAGCTTTTTGGTATTGTCTTTCTGAATACTGGAGTTTTTCTGGCATATTTGTTAATTGTTAGTTTTATTTTTATATTTAATTGTTGTTTAATATATATAAGAAAAAATTATTGAGCTTCTACTTTTATCTCTTCTTTTATTGCAGATTGGAATACATCTTCTAGCTTTTTATGGCCTTCTTTTGTTTGTTTGAGATTTATCTGCATCATTGCATCTGAAATTAATTTTCCTCTGATTGTTTTTCGTAATCTTAATCCTTGAGGTTTTATTGCTGTTCTGTGTTTTTTTCCTTCTCTTCTTGAACGCTTGTGCATTCCTTTTCCATAGGTTAATAAAACTCTTTTTAATGCAATACCTTCAACTTGTTTTAGAGAAGGAAATCCAGCTTTATCACTTGCTCCTGTAATCTCAAATTCATAACCATGCAAGTCAGGAGATATTTCTTCCCCTTTGATTATTTCTCCTATTGTCTTTCCAATTATTCCTTGAGCTTCTGCTTCAAGCTTATAAGTCTTTCCTGTTTTTGTTCCTATATTAATTTTAAACGCCATAATATTTTATTGAGAAGATGGTTTTTAAAGTTTTTGAGTTGGTTTAAAGTTCATTTTGAGTTATACAGATAACTTTTTAAGGATTTATTTCTTAGATTATTCATGGAAAAGAAGGGTGTATTATTAATTGTGTTCTTAGTCTTATTTGCATTTTTTTTCATAACAGCAAATTATACTGATTTATGGAATATTACTGGAAATCCTATTTTTAGTAATCGTGGAGGGCTAGAAGGACCCCCTGCTCCTGAGACAATAGGACCTAGTCTAGAAGAACAGACTTGTATGATGCAATGCATGGGTTGTTCTTCTCCGGGTGTTGGATGTACTGGAAATCAAGAACAATGTACTACACAGTGCAATGTAAAAAAACCTGAAATTACTGATGATACAAGATGTATGGAAGAGTGTGTTGTTAGAGGATGTGGTAAATTTGATTTTGATTGTCAGCAGAAAAATAAAAATTCCTGCGAGAAAGAATGTGATATGATAAAAGAACCAGAGGCTAAATCAGAAGAAGAACAATGTATAAAAGATTGTGTTAATAAAGAAGATCCTGGTTTAATATGTAAGCCAGGAGAAGGCGGAGAGAAAGGAAATGAGATTTGTCAGACATGTGCAAAATCCTGTGAATATTTATATGATGGTCCGTGTTTAATTGAGAGTGAATTAGATCAGAAAAAGAAAGACTGCCAAACTTGTGAGTATTGTTATGGGGAGCCTGTTATGGGAGATTCTGGAGAGGGGTATGATTGTATTGTAGATATAAAATGTGGAGATGCTTCAGCAGAGTTTGGAGATGATCCTGGAACAGGAGAAGGAATTGGAAATGCTATTGGAAATTTCTTTGAAGGCATAGGAAATTTCTTTAAAAATATTTTCGGTGGAGGAGAAGAAAGTTCTGGTGGGGAAAGCAGTGGAGAATCTAATCCTGTTGGAAGTAGTGAGTGATTAAACGCCCCAATTTTCTTTTTCACGTCTTTTTATTTCTGCAATTTCTTGAAGAGTTTTTATTTCGTTCTGCGAGAGCAAATCTTTGTATTTTTTGAAAACCTTGAACTGAGATTTTCCTAAATCAGAGTAGAGGAATTTTTTATCCGCTAGTTTTCTTTCAAAGTTTTCTCCTGGAAGAGATATTGCTATTTCCATGCCTTCTATTGCTTCTTCAACTGATTGTTTTTCTGATTGGATTTTTTTGACCTTTCCATGCTTTTCTGCTTTTTCGTCTATTAAACTTAGCCCTGAAATTAATTTTCCTGCTGAAACTCTTACACCAAAAATTGCAGGATTAGAATTTCTGAAAACATATTGATTTAGGATTTCAAGCTTGCATATTGCTGCCATTTCCATTAATCTTCTTTTTTCTATTTCGGCTGCTTTTTGTTTTCTCCAATTGACTAAGTCATCTATTAATTTGTAAATGACCTCATTTGTCAGGATTTTTATTTTTTCTTCATTCATTAAAGTTTTTGAATCTTCATCTATATTTATATTAAAACCCACGACAATTGCGTCTATCTCATTTATTTTTAAGTTTGCTTTTGCTGATATTATATCTGCTTTATTTATTGCCCCTATTCCTGCTTTTACAATAGGGATATTTTTCTCTCTTAATAAAACTAAGAGAGCCTCTAAACTTCCTAAAGAATCTGCTTTTGCAATTATTCCAAATTTATCAGTTTTTATGTTTTCTGTTATTTGTTTTTTGAATTCTTCTTTTATTGCTTGTTTGTTTCCTTTGTATAATACAAAAGGCATTCCTGGAAGAATGTTTGTTTTTTCTATGAGTTGCATTCTTATTCCTGTTGAAGCCTTTACACTTTCAACCGGTTTGAATCTAGAACATAATGGCTCTATTTCTTCTAAAATTCTTATTTTGCTTATTATTGGTTCTTCTAAAGTATTTACTGATAGATTTGCTATTGCTATTTCATCTTTTCTCGATAGTTCTCCATCATATAAAATTGCTTCTGCATAATTCATTCCTTTTTCTTTTTTTATTTCTAAGATAACTCCTTTTGGATCTTTTCCAAGAATTAATTTATCTTCTAAATATTTGTGGCTTAAACCGCATAAAATCATTATTAATTCTGGAATTCCTTGTTTTGTTTTTGCTGAACAAGGGACTAAAGCTATTTTCTTTGTAAAATCTGAAATATTATAGAATAAATCTGCATCAAATCCATAGCTGTTTAATGAGCCTATTAAAGTCAGGTATTTTTCATCAAAGTTTTGTTTTATGTTTGAAGGAAGAGTTTCTATGGCCTCTTTTAGAGGTTGTTTTTTATTTATTGCATGGGATTTCCATCCTGAAATATTATCAATTTTATTTAATGCTATTATAAACGGAGTTTTATTCATTTTTAATATTTGGATTACTTCTGCTGTTTGGGGTTTTATCCCTTCATTGATATCTATCACAAGAATCGCTAAATCTGCTAAAGAACCCCCGCGCTTTCTTAAATTAGTAAAGGCAGCGTGTCCTGGAGTGTCAATCAATAAGAACCCAGGAAAAGTAAGTTTTATCCCTGAACTATCTATTAAAGGGCAGGCATTTTTTAATTGTTCTAAAGGATAAAGAGTAAAGGAAATTTTTTGTGTTATTCCTCCCGCTTCTTCTGTTGCGACACAGCTATCTCTTAGACTATCGAGTATAGATGTTTTTCCATGGTCTACATGACCTACAACTGTGACAATTGGCTGTCGAATTTGTTGTTTCATGTATTTTTCAGGATAATTTTGTTTTTAAAGTTTGATGTTTTTTGATTATATGGAGCAGGGTGAACAAGAATATTTTGAAAGAAATTATATTCTTTTTCCAGACAAATTAATAAAAATTCAAAAATATGTAAAAAGAGGAAGAAGATTTGAAATTGAAAATACTCCAATATATGTTGTTAATGGTGTTGTGTTTATAATAACTAAAGATTTTAAAGATGAAGAAGTTAGGGGAGACGAATCTAAACTAACATTAATTTCAGATAATGAAGCTCTAATAAATGCATTAGAATTAAGTTTGGAATTAAACCAAAAGATCAACTATGCCGCCTAAACCGTCATTTATATTGCCTAAAGCATCATCCTTTAATCTTCTCGCAGGAGGAGGTTGTGCGACAGGCTCAACAGATATTTGTTTTTTTATTTTTTCAATGCCTCTTGTTTCAATTTGACCTTGAACAGCAAAAGCACCTGCTAAATAATAGTTTGCTGTTAATGCTGCAACATCATATGTCATATCAAAGGATTATTTGGATAGTTTTTAAAAGTTGTTAATACATCAAGATTTGCATTTTATGTAAACTCCTTACTTTAGTTCGTGAGAAAGGAAAAGCAAATCTTGAGTGTGCTCAAGAACTAGAAGAACACGCTATACACTTTAGTGTATAGTTCTTGACAAATTAGATAATTAATATTCATTATCTTTTTTCCTTCAGGTTTCTTTAGCAATTCTCTGGATGATTCGAAGAAGCTAAATGCTCTGGATGCCTCATTGCAGCACGAATTATCCTTTCTACTTTTCTTTATCGGTAAGCCCCTTTTCTTGATTAAACTACCTTATTTTATTAAATATAATTACTCTTTAAATTTCATAAAACCTTCTTTGGTTTTGTAATCAGGAGTATTTTTAAATCTTGAGAATGTTTGATAGTTATGAAATATGATATTCGTAATTTGAATGAAATTTATAATTTAGAATTAGACGAGGTTGTTAAAAAAATTAAGAGTGAGAAAGCGAAGATTGTTTTGTTGCAGTTTCCTGATGGATTAAAGCCTTTTTCAACTACAATTGTTGATTATTTAGACGAAAAAACACAGGGAAAAACAGAATTTATAATTTGGCTTGGAAGCTGTTATGGTGCTTGTGATTTGCCTATTCTCGGAAAAGATATTAAAAAGAAGATTGATTTAGTTTTTCAGTTTGGACACAGCGAATTGATGCCGAGCTTTTAGACGAAGAGTATAATAAGAAGGTATTCTTTTTGAAGAACTTACTACAATAGCAATCTGATGTCGGCGTTTGTGTTTCTGAATTTCCAACGGGAGAGTATTACCAAAAAGTTTAACACTGAGTAAGGAAGTTGAACTATCGTTTACAATTTTCTTTTTGTGCAGAATTTTGAATATAATCACAAACTGTTTTGTCGGGTAGCATATTAGCAAGAACTGCATAACAATTATCTTTTGAACTTAAGGTAGGTATATAACTACAATAAGCTGGATCTCTTCTAGCTTCTGCTAATCCTTGATAACAGTCGGCTATTCTAACAGACTCTTTAACCTTAGAACATAAGGAATCTTGTTGTAAACTTACAGCTAATTCATAATAACAACTATCTGCCCATTGTGATCCTTTAATCTTGTCACATTGAGATGCATCATTAAGAGTTTTTGCTTGAGTGTAATAACAACTATCTTTTGAATAACTAGAACCATCACTTGGAATTTGATCGGGATAAACTTCACAACCTGTCTTTTGAATAAACTTGAAATAAACAAAAATTCCACCAACAACTAATAATAAAATTGTAACTGAAGCAATAATCACCTTTTTCATATTAGATATAATATTATAATATTTAAAAAGTTATCTCTTTTAGTAAGGTATTTAGTTTGAATTACTTCTTAATAAGATATTAATTACAAGTTTGAAAGCGAGTAGAATTATTAATTAGTTATTAATACAACCATCCAGTGAGTAATGCAAAACCAATTGAGAATAATAATATTCCTGCAATTAGATGAAGATTTCTGATGTTTCTCTCTTTCCAATCTGAAACTTCTTCAATTTTTCTAAAGCCATAATAAATAATTGCAACTACTAAAATCATTGGAGAGACAAAAATTAAATTATAATATAAAAGCCATAAAAGAGCCTGAAATATTCCTAATTGGGAGAGAAGCCCTGATGCGACTATTAAAGGACCCATTGTGCAAGGGAGAAGAAGTATTGTGACTAAAATACCAATTATAAATGCTCCTTTTGGAGAAGTTATATTTTCTATTAATTTTTTTACTCTTGGCCTGAAAGATAAAGGCATTTCTGTTGCTAATCCTCCAGGAGAATAATAAAAATAATCTTTTATATTTAAAGCACCCAATATCATTGATAATACTCCTAAGCCAGTATAAATATAAGTTGAATTTTGTCTTAAAATTTCTGAAAAGGTTTTAAAGAATTGAACAATTATAAGCCCATAAATTAAATATCCAATATAAACTGCTAAAACAAAAGCTATTCCCCCATAAAGAACTTTTTTTCTATTTTCTGGATGCTGTATTAATAAAGTTATCAACACCATTGTTAAAACAGCTAATTCGCAGGGATTTACAGAATCTGCTAGAGCAAGTCCTGTTATCCCTATAAAACTTAAATCAGCCATTTTTTATTGTGTTTTTTATTTTTTATTAAAAATGGTTGATTAGAAAATTTCCTATTTTCTTTATCAGCCATCTTAACATTTCAACATCCTGTTAATTCCCTTAATGTTTCTATGTTTTTAACTCCCTTATATTTTACTCCTTTTATAATCCATGTTGGAGTTGCTTCTATTTCTTCTTGAATGCATTTTTCTTGTTCATAAAAACAATCTACTTTGTTTAAATATTGATAATTTTCTCCAAAAAGGTTTTCTTGAGTTTTACAGGCACTGCATCCTAATTGGATATATAAAATTGAATTTTTTCCTATGCATTTTGATATTTCTTCTGTAGTTTCAGGAGGTCTTGGATATTTTATATAAATTGCTATTAAAATCACCGCGATAATTATAATAAGAGTTATTTTTGCTCTTTTATCCATTTTTAATATAGGTTAATTTTATTTTTAAAGGTTTTGATGTAATTGGTTTAAGGATTGTAAGGATATAATGATTACAAAGTGTTAGCAAAGTATAACTTTTTATATGTGCATTTTATTGTATTTACATGAAAGCAAATAATCAAAACGAACATGATTTAATCTTTCTTCGCAATATTCCCAGCAATTTACTCTAATCAACTGAATCAAAAAATTTTCTAATATCTGCTTTTAAGACATAACCACAGACCATATTGTTATTTATTGGAAGAGGAGTTCAAAGGATTTAGGATTGAGAAATGCAGGGTTTATCCTGACGGAACGGGATTAGTTCTTGAAAAATAATCGAGCCAGATAACTTTTTATAGTATATATTCTTTTGTTTTTTATGGAAAAGAGGGTAGTGTCGTTTGTAATTTTAATAATGCTGTTCTTGTTCTCAATAAGCATTGTTCTTGCAGTTTCAAATTCTGCTGATTCTGAAATAAAAAGCATTACATATTATGCAGAAGAATACGAAATAGGAAATATAGATTATGTGAAACTTTTAGTTTATATTTCTGCATCAAGACAAAATTTAAATGAGATTTTAGGAGCAACCAATCAGCAAATGGGCGGAGTTTTAAAACAAGATAAGATAAGAGAAATTTTAGGAGAACCTAGCGAAGAAACAAAATGGGTTTGGGTAGAAGGAGAAGAGCATGATAAAAAATTAGATTCTCCTGTTCCTGCATGGAAAAAAATTGTATTTGATGGAAAGAAAATACAAATTAGCTTAGATGCTTTTCCTTCAATTTTCACAAAAAAACAGTTTGATAATAATGGCAATAAGAAAGATGAGCAAATAAAAGAAGAATCTAATGAAGGTTCTATTAAAGAAGGAGATTTAATTTACAGATTAAATTTTTGGATAGAATTTAAAAAACCAGAAGAACAATTAGATATTAACGGGAAGATAAATGAAATTAAAAGTTTAGCTGAAAAGTTTAATTCAGATCCTTCTCATGCAAATGCAGAGATTTTAGCAAAAGAAAGTGTAAATGCAGAAAAAACATTTGAGAATTATTTCAGGCAAAACCAAGGCAAGTGCGAAAAAACAATGTCAGATATTTTTGGGAGTGAAAATCAGATGCCTTCTCAAAATATGCTTGTCCAGGAAATTAGTTTTTATGAAGGAGAGAAATTTGAGATAATAGCAAGATTAGAAATGTGCGATGATTGTGAATGGAATTGGATAAACCTTAATTTATGGACAAATACAAGAGGTATGATGCCAAAAATGGATGAAGTAGGGGAACAGATTTCTCCCGAGCAATATAAAAATAAAGGTGTTGAGTATTATAAATCAGAGATTACAAGTTTGTTGGATAATTATAAACAAGCTGCTGAACAACAAAATTGGAAAGAGACTAACATTATAAATCAAAAACTAATGATGATTAATGAAGCATGGAATCAAAAATCAAATGAGGTATGGAAAGAGATTGAAAAAAATAATTCTACAGAAAATCAAGGCAGGACAGTAGTTGAAAATAAAGTTTCTAAAGAGGACAATAAGAATAAT
>ERZ1292629.549-Hain-H43-01um-R1-549-length-41293-cov-236_pt3 | contig 29352 bp, 34 predicted proteins | sample MGYA00564399_ERZ1292629 | MGnify/ENA primary metagenome ERZ1292629 (study PRJEB36523, sample SAMEA6512636) | groundwater metagenome | collected 2019-01-08 | study: AquaDiva: Metagenomics assemblies of 32 groundwater samples
ATCAAAATTTATATCAGCCAATTCTGATTCGTGGTCGGAGATTTTAAAATTAGTTTCAATTAATTTATTTATAACAGACATATCTTGAGTGCGGTTTATGAAAGTGGCGCCTATGATTTCATCATTGCCGTCCACAATTATTCTTGCAAAACTATTTATTTCGGGCGAGTCTCTTTTTATTATTTTATATTCAGGTTTGATGCGCACATCTCCCGACATAGCTATATTTAAACCAAAGCCCTGCGCAGTATAAAAAGAAACAAACTTAAATGGCTGATGTTTGCCCAACATATTTAAAGCAACAGTCCTGCCCTGCATCTGGGCATTGACCCAATTACCAAGTTGTATTTTTTCGCCCAAAACCAAATCATTAAATTCAGCTACATCTCCGGCTGTATAAATATCAGGAATATTTGTTTCTAAATATTCATTAGCCAAAATACCACATTTTATTTCCACACCAGCATTTTTGACCCAATCCAAATTACAAACAAGTCCTATGCCAACAAGGGCCAAATCACAATTTATTTTTTCTCCATTTTTTAATATAACACCTTCTATTTTTTGGTCGCCTTTAATTTCTGCCACTTCAGAATTTCTTAAAATTTTAACTCCACCATTTTCCATCGCATCCTCAACCATTTTTCCAGATTCTTCATCTAAAAGGGGATACCAATAATACGGCTCGCGCATTATAAGAGTAACTTCCAATCCGACCAAACGCATCATTTCACCCATTTCAAAACTTACAAATCCAGAACCTATGACTACGGCTTTTTTGGCTGTCTCAACATTCCCAATCAATTCTTTGGCTTGGTTTAAATCGCGCAAATAACAAACGCCTTTTTTATCGCCCTCGGGCAAATTCCAAGTTTTGGCTTCCCCACCCGTGGCGATTAAAAGTTTTTGATACTTCAAAATTTTGCCGCTCTTAAGTTCTACGGTTTTTGCTTGGCTATTTAATTTTACCGCTATCTCTCTACTCAAAAAAATAATTTTATTTTGTTCATACCATTCTTTTTTTCGCAGCCAAATATTATCAAAAGGAATTTTGCCAAGAAAAAAATTGGGTTTTGATAGCATTATGCGAGAATAAAAAATATACGGTTCATCCGATACTATGGCGATACTCCCATCTTTATCATTTTGTCTCAAAGTTTCCGTTGCCGTTGTGCCAGCCACTCCACCACCTATTATTAAATATTTATACTCTTCCATTTTTTACTTAGGAAAAATTTGTTTATTTTCTTTATCAAATAAAATTATAGCTTTAGTTGGACAAGATTCTGCTGACATGAGCAGGGTAGCATCATCAACGGCGTTGGCATGAGTCACAACTGCTTTGTTTTCATTATCTAATTCCCAAGTCTCTCCGGAAACTGCGATACAAGAAGCAGCACCTATACATAAATCTCTATCAACTACTATTTTACTTATATTTGAACCTTCTTTATTTCTCAAGTATTCTTTTGTCGCCATAATTTAAAATTAATTTACAATTATTAAATTCTTAACTTCTGGAACTTCTTCTTTTATCATACCACCAAGCATACTATTAAATGTCTCGTCAGACATTGCACAACCAACACAAGCCCCACTCACTTTAATTTTAACAATACCATCTTTTATGTCCACCAAAGAAACATCCCCGCCGTGCATTTGTATATACGGCCTCATTTTATCTATTATTTTTTGCAATTTTTCTTGCATTTTGTGATTATATCAGAAATTTTGAATTTTGTGTTAAAATTATTTTATGAACGACGTGTTTAAAGAAATACTAAAAACATTTGTATCTTGGACTAAACTAAAAGTAAAAATTCATTTGTCGGAAAAACAGATTTACCCAAGAGTGAGAGGAATATGGTGGGTTAGTTTAGGACAAAATATTGGGGTAGAAACAAATGGCAAAAACGATAAATTTGAGAGACCGGCTGTAATAATAAAAGTTTTTAATAATTTTAGTGTATTAGTTGCTCCAATATCTAGCACAATAAAAGAAGATAAATATTGCATTCAGTTTATAAATGAGAATGGAGAAAAAAATGTAATAAATATGTCGCAAATTAGATCAGTCAGCAGTAAAAGGTTTATTAGGTATGTTGGCGAGTTAAATACAGATGATTTTGAAAAAGTAAGGCAATTATATTTATCATTTGTATAAAAACGAAACCCCCTTGCGGGGGAATCTCGGGGCTTCCTTGCGGAAGTAAAATGTATCTACATAATATACCCCATAAACTAAAAGTCAAGCAAAGTGTTAATAACTTTTTAATTTGCTTTTTTGTCCCAAAAGAGGGATAGTATTGGTGGTTATAAATCTTCAAATTAAATAATTAAAAAATATGGAACCAAAAATGGAACAGAATGATACAACACTCGAACAACTTATTGAAGCTGCCCAAAAAGAGAATTGGGATTTTGTAGATGGGCATATTAATAATTCTCACCTTACTAGTGAACCAATAAATTGGGCATTGAATATTGGTCTCTATATTGAAGATCAAAATGTTCGAGATTTGGCCGCGACATTACTTGATAGATCAGACGAAGAAATTAAACCGGAAGATGTTGAAAAACTCCAAAAAATTATGGTTGAAGATTCTTATCATATTGTGCGGTATAGAGTTGCCGTTGCTTTGTATAAAAGGGGCAATAGAAATTCTGTGGTTGAACAAATGATGCAAGAAGCAAAAAATGATCCGGATGTTGGGGATCTTGCTGAAAGTTATTTAGAATAAAAAATGGTCTGGTGGTGAGTTATTCCTTTCCAAAATATTTTTCTCTATAAAAGCGGATGAGTTGTTCTACTTTGGGGAGGCAGGAGGGGTAGCCGATACCGACTTTGGTGCGTTTTTGGACGGCGAGAAGGGTAGTGGCTCCTTCCAAAACAGCTTCTTCAATGTCGGCTTCTGTTGTTTTTGTATTGGGATCAAGTATTTGTTTTCCGTCCACCACAATTCGCGAAAATTGTTTTGTTTTTCTGAACCAATCATTAAGAGCAGTTCGCAAAGCTTTGTCTCCCAAAACAGAGCAGTGGATTTTGCGGTCGGGCAGACCACCAAGTCTTTTCATTATGTCTTGAGGTTTAATTTTTAGCGCTTTATCTATTTTCATGCCTCCTTTCTCGATGACCATAACCGATAACATAGAAGTTGAAGCAATAGCCGAAGCACAGCCAAATGTTCGCCATTTGAAGTCCTTTATTTTGTCTTTTTTGCTGTCTATTTTGAGCCAAACACGCATAACATCACCACAGGCGGGGGAGCCGACTATACCTTCGGCATCATACCCATGCCTGCCGGCAGGCAGGTTTGCTTTTTTGGGATCTTCAAGCAACAGATTTTTGGGCTTAAAAAAATGATCCTTTACTTCTTTTGTATAAGCCCAAGAATTACCTGTATATTTATTTATTACATCTTTTTTTATTTTTTTATTTTGTTTTGCCATTTTTTTTGGTTTAAAGACAAATCGAGGGAAGAAATTGACCTTAATTTTTTAACAACAATCGGTAAGTGTTTTAAAACATATTTAACATCTGTCATTGTGTTTCCTTTACCAAGAGTAAAACGCAAACTGCCATGTATGTGCTCATAAGAATTACCAAGAGCGGCAAGAATATACGATGGCTCTAAATTTTGAGAATTACAAGCTGAGCCGGTGGAGACCATTATACCAAGCTCGTCCAAATACAAAAGCATGGCCTCGCCCTCAACATCCAAAATTGAAATATTCAAAAAATTAGGCAAGCGTTTTGTGGGATGACTGTTCAAAATTACTTTGGAAATTGTCGCCTCTTCGGCGACTCGCCGATGAGGCGAGAAAATACCTTTTTCTAAAGCGTCGCGTAATTTTTTTATTCTCACAAATTCTTTCTTTTTATTTTTTTCATTCAAACTTAAAGCTTTTGCAAAACCTATAATTCCCGGCACATTTTCTGTACCACTTCGTAAACTATTTTGTTGTCCACCGCCATAAATAATGGGATTTATTTTTGTGCCTCGCCTAACATATAAACCGCCTATGCCTTTAGGTCCATAAATTTTATGGGCTGATAAGGTCATCATATCTACTCCCAATTTATCTACATTTATATTAAGATATTTAGTTGCTTGGCTGGCGTCGGTGTGGAAATAAGGAAATTGTCCAAGGGTAGCCCTTGGATTTTTTTTGTATTTGGTGATTATTTTAGAAATTTTCGCAATAGGCTGAATGGTGCCGGTTTCGCTGTCGGCCATTGTTATGGAAATTAAAATTGTTCTTTCATCCAGTTCTTTTTTAAAAACATCCAAATCAACCAAACCATTTTTTAAAACAGGCAACCTCACAATTTCAAATCCTTCTTTTTCTAAAACATCACAAACCGCTAAAATCCCTTTATGCTCAATTTGCGAAACAATTATTTTTTTGCCTTTATCACGATTGGCACGGGCAATACCGAGAATAGCCAAATTATCAGCTTCGGTAGCAGAGCCAGTATAAATAAATTCATCTGGCCTGCACCCAAGTATGCTTGTGATAGTTTTTGTTGATTCTGTAATAGCACGGCTGGCATTTCTTCCAAGTCCGTATAAGTTTGACGGATTGCCGAATTCTTTGCCAAAATAGGGAAGCATGGCCAAAAGTACCTTTGGGTCCAAAGGAGTAGTGGCGGCATAATCAAAATATCTCTGTTTTGGCATGGGCATATATTAACACCCCGTAGTGAATTTTAACAATGCTTTTGGCATATAATTTTTAGAAATTATCTTGTTAAAATCTACTACGGGGTAACATAAAAAAAGACGACGCTGACCTCAGTCAACGTCGCTGTCAGCATCCATAGTTCCAATCTTTTTTCTCTCGACTTTTTGTTGCCCTTGGCTGTACCAATATTCATCATAGATTTTTCTACCAGCGAGAACCCTTGGCAACCAAAACTCGTCAGCAGGCATCATATTATCAAAAGGAATTCTATTAATGGGTATGAATGTTGGGTTTTTCATACCCTTTCCCACCTTAAGTTTTCCCCTCCATTTATAACAAAGAAAAATGTGGACAATAACTACAAACCAAACTCCACTTTTTTTCTTATTATGAAAAGTGGCTGTCCCGAAGTATTTAAGATCTTCCTTTTGGGCAGAGAGATTAGATTCTTCCTTAAATTCTCTCACCGCCGCTTCGCGAACCGTTTCTCCCTCTTCTACTTCGCCCCCCCAACCGTTCCACTGGTCAATACCAATTGTATCGGTCTTTTTGCCCATGAGGATACTCATGTTGTAGATGGGCAAAACTAATGTACAAACTATTTTTGGTTTTCTCGTGTCCATAATGTTCCTCTCCTCATTCAAATTACACCTTTGAAACAAGATGTCAAATAAAATTTTTTAATCAAAATTTAGGCAAAAAGAAAGCTGATCAACTTTTGTTTTTCAAATGATTCCTAAGCTCCGGAGGTAGGGATCGAACCTACGACCAATCGCTTACACATTATCCATTATTGCTAATGGGGTGGACTATATCACCACCTTGTTTTTGTAAATTTAGGTGTTCCGGTATCTAGTCTCTACGGCGCTCTCCGATGTACATCGGAGTTCCCACGGTATTGCCCCAAAGGGGTTCCACCGTTATCCCGGAATTTTTCAATTCACCTTTCGGAGAAAAGCTGCCTAACCGACAGGCGACCGCTCTACCGCTGAGCTACTCCGGAACTCAAGAATCATTTATATTTAATTTTCAAATTACAATACGGTAGGTAATTTTTCTACACCTGCCGCCACTTCTCTATGACAATTGGCACAAAGCAAAACGCATTTATCAAGTTCTTGTCTAACTTTTTCCCAAGACCTTGTGTATCCTTTATCTCCAATTCCAAACGATTTATCAGATTTATTTATGTGGTGAAGTTCTAACGCACCCGGATATTTGCAATACCCACAAATCTGACATTTGTTTCCTTTATACTCTATCGCCATTACTTTAATCTTTCTTCTTCTTTTTGCTACTGCTTTTATTAAAGCCTCTCGACGATCGGCATATTTTCTTCTATCCGGTGCCATAATTTACATTAATTATAACACTTCTATAAAGAACAATGCCATTGTATCAAAATTTTGATTTGTTGCAAATAAAAAAGCTTTTTATGGTAAGATTAATTTATGCCCAAAGAGTCGGACAATCAGCAAAAATACATAACTATAATTGTTATGGTTATGGCAGTGATTGGGCTGGCTGGAGGTGGATATTTTAGTTATTCGGCGGCTGGAGAAATTGTTAAAAACACGGCAGATCTTGAAGAAAAAGTATTAAAATTGGAGGACGAGAAAATTATTTTGACTGGTGAGCTTCAAAAAGAACAACAAAAAAATAGTGTGTTTCAAAATCAAATTGGCCAAATAGCCGGCACGGTTGGCAAGCTGGACAAGTTGTCAAAAACAGACAAAGAACTTTTGCAAAAATATTCCAAGATTTATTTTTTGAACGAAAATTATGTGCCCAAGGGTCTGGTGGAAATTTCTCAACAATATATTTACGGTGAAGGGAAAATTGTAAAAGTTTTAGCCAGCACTTCGCCTTTTCTTTCACAAATGATGAACGACTCAAAAAAAGACGGGGTTGATTTGCTAATCATTTCCGGTTTTAGATCATTTAACGAACAGAGCAACCTTAAAGATAATTATAAGGTTGTATATGGAACTGGGGCCAATAAATTTTCGGCTGATCAAGGATATTCGGAACATCAACTCGGAACAACCGTAGATTTTACTTCAACTGATTTAGGGGCGGGTTTTAATAGTTTCGCCAAATCAAAAGAATACGAATGGCTGAAGCAAAACGCTTACAAATACGGCTTCATTCTTTCTTATCCGCAAAATAATTCATATTATCAATTTGAACCTTGGCACTGGCGCTTTGTTGGCCGAAAATTGGCTCAAAGATTGCACGAGGAAAAACAAAATTTTTATGATTTGGAGCAACGCCAAATTGATCCATATCTTATAAATATTTTTGATTAGTTTTTAATTTATAAAAATATGAAAATAAATACAAAGGCCACCGGTATTTCATTAACTCCTTCTATATCAGAATACATAAATAAAAAAGTAGAAATGCTTGAAAAATTTTTTGCTGGAGAAGAGGTGTTGGTAAATGTGGAAGTGGGGAGAACCACCAAACATCACAAATCGGGGGATATTTTTAGAGCCGAAATTCATATTACTGCCGGTGGAGAAGATTATTATGCAGTGGTTGAAAAAGATGATCTCTACGCAGCTATTGATGAAGTTAAAGATGAAATAGTTCACGAATTAACTTCTAAAAGAAAAAAAGCTTTAAGAATGTTGAGAAAAGGAGGAGCTAAAATAAAAAATTTAATTAAAGGTTATTTTTGACCACGCATAAAGTCAGTAAAAGGCATTTCGCGTTTGCCTTCGGGGACAACTGTTTTCAATACCAGTTTTTCGTTTTCAATATGGGCCGATTTTATGTTGACCCTAACTTTTTTTTCGTTTCTTTCTGCGAAATAAAAAGCCACTGGCCACTGATGAAAGGCGTGGATTTTACGCAAGTTTTTTTGAGGATCATCCTCCAAATTTATTTGGCCGTCTTCTTTTTCTATTTTACCGCAAAGGGTGGCTTGTTCGTGATTTTGTTCTTTGGCTTCTATTTTTCCTTCCAGCCAATCGGGTATTATTTTAGCCAACATTTGTCCACCTTTGTGTCCCAACATTTCTGCCAAATCTTTTTCGTAAGGAGGATTATTGTTTTCCCATGATATTATTTTTTCTTCAGCCAAAATTGGTCCATGATCCATTTCAGCATCCAAAAGCATTATAGAAACTCCAGTTTCGTTTTCTGATAAAATAGCGCTTTTTATAGGCGAAGCGCCACGAAGTTTTGGCAAAAGAGAAGGGTGAACATTAAGAGTGCCCTTTTGGGGAATATCTAAAATTTCTTGAGGAATTATTTTGCCGTATGATGCTACCAAAAATAAATTATAATTTTCAATTTTTAATTTAACAATAAGTTCTTCGTTGTTCTTTTTTAAAGAAACAGGATCCAAAACTTCTATATTATTTTTTTGAGCCCATATTTTAACAGGAGTTGGAGTAAGCACCAATTTTCTGCCCTTTGGTTTATCTGGTGTGGTAATAATTAAATTAGGCAAAATATTCTGAGCTTTCAGCTCATCTAAAACTAAAACGCTAAATTCTGAACCACCGAAGAAAACTGATTTCATTTTTTTTCTGGCTTTATTTCTTTTAAATTAGTTGCTTTATCTGTAAAAAGAATTCCGTTAAGATGATCAATTTCGTGCTGAAAGGCTTGGGAAAGTAAACCAGAACCGCCCATTGTAAATAATTTACCATTTTCGTTATAAGCTTTGACCAGCGTTTTTTGAGACCTTCGGACTTTACCATAAAGCCAGCGTACCGAGAGACAGCCTTCTTCAAAAACCGCTTTATTTTTTGAGGTTTTTAATATTTCAGGATTTATAAAAACCATATCTTTGTATTCGGGTTTTATTTTGGCAAACTCTTCTAAGTTCTCTCTTTTGGATTTTCTTTTTATTTTTTCCTCATCAATTATTTCAAACAATTTTTTAGAGACAACAAAAATTCTCAAATTCTCTCCAATTTGCGGAGCGGCAATAGCCACTCCGTCTTCTTGGCTATCAACGGCCTTTATCATTCTTCTTATAATAGTTTCTATTTTTCTGCTTCTGATATCTTCAATAGCTACGGATTTAGCAGTTTTTCTCAAACCTTTATTTTCCTTTTGGACGATTTCATTCATATACTTATATTATAACACAAAAACCCCTACCCCTTGCGCTTGGGTCCCTAATCCCAAGCTCACCCCTTGATCAGGGGAGGGAAAAAGAAAAAATTACAACACATCAAAAAAGCCAAGGGGAACCCTTGACACTTTTTATAAAGAACAAATTTAAAGTTTTTCTCCCGATTTATTTTGAAATTTTCTACAGATCAAAGATACAACAATCAAAATTACTCCCAACAAGAATAACTCGACATACATCGCGAGCTGAAATGTTGCTCCGCCAAAATCACTATAAGGATAAGGTCCATTTATAATCCAAAGATAACGATTATAATCTCCGTGTATCCACCAATTCAAGGCAAGCGGACTTAACAAAAAAACCGTACCCAAACCTAAGGATAAAGAAATAAAAAAGTTTATAATTTTGTTCTTCATAAAATTAGTTTATTAAAAATACTAAATAATGTTCATAGAATTAGTATATCATACTAAAATATCATATGCACCACCAGAGAGAATGGATTAATTCCCAAATGTATTAAGACACTTGTAATACAATATCTGTATGGCTAAAAAACCAAAGTCAACTAAAGCAAATTATCTGGGTCTACTTTTATTTAGAAGTGGGGGAATTTTAAATGCTTGACAATGTAATTACATTGTATATACTAGATATATTAGCAAATAATCACAATAAAATGAACTCTACATTAAGCATAAGAATAGATAAAAAGTTAAAAAATAATTCTGGTGAAATTCTTAAAAATATGGGTTTAGATATTTCTTCTGGAGTAAAAATGTTTTTAAATCAGGTAGTAAATACTAGGTCTATTCCTTTTGAACCCAAAATGCATTACGCAATGACCCCCAAACAAGAAAAGTGGGTAATAAGACAAATTGCAGACGCAAAGAAAAATAGCAAGGGATACAAAACCGCAAAAGAGCTTTTTGATGATATATTAAAAGATTAATATGTATCTGATTAAGGAAAACAAAAAATTCAGAAAATCAGTTAAAAAAATTTTGCGTGCCGGAAAAATTGAAAGAGCAGATATTCAAAATATTGTTGAAATTTTGGCGAGCGGTGGAAAATTAAAACCAAAAAACAAAGACCACGAATTAAAAGGAAAATTTCAGGGAATTAGAGAATGCCATATAGAATATGACATGCTTCTTTTGTATCAAGTAGATGAGAAAAATGAAATTCTTATTCTAGTCAATGTTGGTAGTCATTCTGATTTATTCGGATAAAATTAAAGCAAATTATCAGGATCTACTTTTATTTCAAAGTGGGGGGGAAGGGATTTTAGAATTTTTAGGAGATTTTGATCAGGCCATTTTTCTTTTGGTAATTTAATAACGACATTTATTGCAGATTGCTCGCCTTTTTTTTCGTGGACAGATGGGAAAATGGAGGGATTGTAATTTTTGTTTTCAGGATTATCAAAAATATTTTTTAAATTTTCTGTTTCTCTGGTTACAAAATTTCTAGTGCCCCTAGCTGTTATTTTAATAAAAATGCCAAATGGCGGATAGCCGAGAGCTTGTCTGTCTTCAATTTCTTTTTTATAAAATTCTATTAAATTGCCACCCATGGCAAACTCTATTGTTGGGTTGTTTGGATTGCTAGTCTGAATTAAAAATTTTTCTCTTGCCAATTCTTTGGTCTGTAAGATTAAACGAAATATTTTTTCCCTGATGCGAAAATCTGGAATTGAAAAAAGAGAATCAAAAGAAGCGATGACAGTGTTAGCTACTTTTTTATGCAAATAAGAAAAAGCCATTTCTGTGCCTAAAAGAACCGAACCCTTATTTTCATAAAAATTTTTTATTATTTTTTGAGCTCTAATACCGGTTGAAGCAGTATCTTTGTTTAATTCAAAAAATTTTATATCGGGGAAGTTTTTTGTAATTTCGTCAGCCACCTTGTCAATACCTGAACCAAAGGCAGCCAATTTCCAACTGCCACAATTTTGACAAACTTCTGCCGCGTTTCTTGTTTCGCCACACTGGTGACACTTAAAAGCACCACCATCTTTAGTTTTATAAAGAATCATAGGCGCTGAACAATTATTGCATTTAACTTGCTCGCCACAATCACGGCAAACAGTTACAGACGACAAACCTTTTCTGGCGGCAAATATAAATATATGGGAATTTTTTTCTTTTGTTTCTTTTATTAAATTCAATAATTCAGGCGACAACGATTTAAATTCTTTTTCCTGCCTGCTGGTAGGCATGGCTTTTTTATTTACTTTTTTTAAATCTACGACAGCTGTTTTTATGTCTATCGGTAACCGCCATTTTACATTTTCAAATTCTGAAACTTCTCCTTGTTTATATTTATATAAAGTCTCAATTCTTAAAAATGAATCACCAATAATGCAACGAATATTTTTTTTGTTAGCCAGTTTTTCAGCAAAAAATCTCAAATCTATAAAAGGCCGAGCCAGAGTTTTCCAACCGCTTTCATTTTCTTTATCTATAATAATGGCGCCCAAATCATTTCTTGTTAAAAATAACCATTGGCTTGTGGCAATAATCAAAACTGGATGAGCAGTAGAAATGGCTTTTTTATATTCTTCTTTTAATTCTTTTTTGCTCATATCTTTATGAAAAACGCAGACGAAAGATTCAATGCCTCGTTCCAGTTTTTCTTTGGCCTGTTTTATATCTTCGTTTTGGGGTAAGCACAAAAAAACTGATTTTTTTTTGGCAAATTCTTCCCTAACAAGTGAGCGGTAATGAGCAAATCTTTCTTCATCAGGTGTTTGTAAAACGGCCACTTCTTCTTTCCTAAGGTGGCACCTTAGGAAATTTTTTGAAGGTGCCACCTTTGGGAAATTCAGATTTTCCAAAACAAAAGCCGGAATCAAATCTGAAAGAACACTGCCTTGAGTAACAGCAAAATATTCTGCCGTTTCTTTTATCGCCTCTAAAAATTCTTTTTGCAAAAATGGTTTGGATGTTACTGCCGAAATTTTTTTTAATGAAAAATCAGCTGACTTAATTTCAGATTTTGCTTCAATAGCATCTCGGCTCTCCAAAACCAAAGCGCTTATATTTTTGCCTCTCAAATTTATTTTTAACAAAGTTCCAGGTTCAAAACTTTTAGCCGAAAAATATGATAGCGACTCTTTATTCAATCCCTTTGAAAACGGCAGGCATTCTATAATAAACATACATATAAGTTAAAGGTAAAAACACCAAAGTAGCAAGTTGAAAGAAGTAAAATAGAAGTATATCATTCATTCCTAATGAGCATATTTTCTAAAAAATTGGGTATTGATTTGGGAACAGCCAATACGCTTGTTTTTGTGCCTGGCAAGGGAGTGGTTTTGAATGAGCCATCGGTGGTGGCAATATCGCTTGAAGATAATAAAATTTTGGCCGTTGGCAACGATGCCAAAGAAATGATAGGCCGAACACCGGAAGCCATCGTTGCTTATAGGCCAATGAAGGATGGAGTTATTGCGGATTATAAAGTGACGGAAGCTATGCTCCGTTATTATATGAAAAAAGCCATGGGCGGATGGAGTTTTATAAAACCCGAAGTTTTGATTTCGGTGCCGGCTGGAGTAACTTCAACCGAAAGACGGGCGGTTATTGAGGCGGCTATAAAAGCCGGGGCCAGAAATGCTTATGTTGTCAAAGAACCAATTTTGGCAGCTATCGGTGCCGGTATTCCAATTTATGAAGCCAGGGGGCATATGATTGCCGATGTTGGCGGGGGAACAACTGATGTGGCGGTCATATCTTTGGGTGGTATTGTTTCTTCCACCTCGGTTAAATGTGCGGGTAATAAAATTGATGAAAGCATTGCCGATTATATTAAAAAAACTTTTAATCTGGCTATTGGGGATAAAACAGCCGAGGATATAAAAATAAATATAGGTTCGGCCTTGCCTTTGGACGAAGAATTAGTGATGAATATAAAAGGTCGGGATCTTATCTCTGGCCTTCCAAGATCAATTGAAATTAAAACTAACGAAATAGTCAAAGCCATATCAAAAGAATTAAGAGAAGTTATAAAAGCCATAAAAGATGTTTTGCAAGAAACGCCTCCAGAACTGGCTTCGGACATAATAGACCATGGCATCATTATGACCGGAGGCACTTCTTCTTTGCGTAATCTTCCCGAACTTATTTTTAGAAGAGTGGGAGTCAAATCTACAATGGCCGAAAATCCAATGTATTGCGTAGCTAAAGGTACAGGCATTGCCTTGGAACATTTAAGCGCTTATAAAAGAATGATTATAGCCAAAAGATGATGCATCACGCCAATGTTATAATAAACAGAAAAGATTGCCGGGATTTTGTTTTTGAAATTTTGAAAAAAGATTTAAGTTTTGATGTTAAGGCCAACCCAGATTTTTTGGTGATAGAAAGTGATGGCTTTGGCATTGATGATGCGCGAAGCTTGAAAAAGTGGGCCATAGGTAAACCACTTTTGGGTGAGACTAAAGTTTGTTTTATAATTACCAAATCGATTACCCACGAAGCCCAAAACGCTCTTCTTAAAGTTTTAGAAGAGCCAACACTGGGTACTTACTTTTTTATAAAATTGGAAAATAGGGGCGGACTTTTGCCCACTTTTTTGTCCAGAGTTAATTTTTTGGAAAATTCCCAAAGGGGAGCCCTTGAAGAAAATTTCCTAAGGGCTCCCCTTAGGAAAGAAAACGAAAATAATGCCAGCAAATTTTTAAATTCTGATAAAAAAGAAAAACTTTTTCTTATTCAAACTTTGTCAAAAAAGACGGATAAAACCGGAATGAAAGAGATTATAAAAGATTTGGAAAAAATTTGTTATGAAAATTTTGTTAAAGATATTTCAAAAGCCAAGATTATGAAAAATATATTGATAGCCAAAATTTTTGCTACTGCTCGCGGTGCCTCCCCCAAAATGCTTTTGGAGTGGTTGGCGTGTGTGATACCCAGTAGTGAATTTTAGCATTGCTTCGCATGCACTTTTAGTGCTATGCTAAAATCTACTACTGGGTGATATAATAATTTCCAAGGTGCCACCTTTAAGAAATTTCCTAAGGTGGCACCTTAGGAAAAAACATGTTTAATTTTGGAGAACTAAAAGAAAATATAAAAGGAGTAGAAGAATGGTTACAAAAAGAACTTTCAGTTATTCGTACTGGCAAAGCCACTCCGTCCATTTTGGATTTTGTTTTGGTAGAGGCTTATGGATCTAAAATGGCCATAAAAGAATTGGCCAACATTGTGGTTGAAGATGTTAAGACGGTGAGAATAGAACCTTGGGATGCTAGTGTTGGTAAGAACATTGAAAAAGCTATAAATTTATCAAACTTGGGATTGTCGGTGGCGCCCTTTGAAAAAGGTTTGAGAATTATTTTTCCCGATTTGACTTCTGAAAGAAGAGAGCAGTTTATAAAAGTGGTCAAAGCTAAACTTGAAGAAGCCAGGGTGTCTTTGCGGGGTTTGCGTGATAAAACAGGCAAAACCATTGAAGAAAAAGAAAAAGCTGGAGGTATGGGTGAAGATGACAAGTTTAGATTTAAGGAAGAAATGCAAAAATTAGTAGATGAAGCCGGTAAAAAACTTGAAGCGTTAGCAGAAAGAAAAGAAGGGGAAATAATGAAATAAAAAAATAAGGATGACATTTTTAATTTTTATAATTGTTTTAGGAGTTCTCGTTTTGGTTCACGAGTTGGGACATTTTTTGGTTGCTAAAAAGGCGGGAGTGCAAGTGGATGAGTTTGGTTTTGGTTATCCGCCACGGGCTCTCAAAATAGGCAAAAAATGGGGCACTCTATTTTCTTTAAACTGGATTCCTTTTGGTGGTTTTGTCAAAATTTTGGGGGAGAATTATGAGGAAGACGAAGTACGAGATACGAGTTACGAAACACGAGAAAAAAATTTCACTCAGGTTTCTAAAAAATGGCAGGCGGCAATATTGGTGGCTGGAGTGACTTGCAACATTATTTTTGCTTGGTTTCTTTTTTCTTTGGGTTTTATGATTGGCTTGCCAACATCGGTTGAAAATGATTTTGGTGGTGTTGTCAAAAATCCAGTTCTGACTATAACCAAAGTTCTTGCCAGTTCTCCCGCCCAAATGGCTGGTCTCAAAAGCGGAGATAAGATTAAAAAAAAGGAAAATAATTCTGTCGGAAATGTTTTAATAGAGATCGATAGAGGGGGGCAAAATTTTAATTTTGAAATTACACCAATCTCAGGTTTAGCAACTGATAAAAAAATAATAGGTATTGAAATGAATATGGTTGGCATTCTTTCTCTGCCTTTGCATAAAGCTATTTATCAAGGGGGCAAAACTACTTTTGAAATAACTTACCTGACAGTTGGCGGACTTTTTAATTTGGTTAAAGATGCCGTTAGGGGACAGGCAGATATTTCTCAAGTGACTGGACCCGTGGGTATTATAGGTTTAGTGGGGGATGCTTCGCGACTTGGCTTTGCTTATTTAATTTCTTTTACAGCTCTCATTTCAATCAATTTGGCAATAATAAATTTAATTCCTTTTCCGGCTCTTGATGGTGGTCGCCTCCTTTTTGTAATTATTGAGGGCGTTACCAAAAGAAAAATAAATCCCAAATTTGCCAGTATCCTAAATACCATCGGCTTTGTTCTTCTCATTTCTCTTATGCTCATCGTCACCTACCGCGACATTTTGAAGTTGTTTTAATTTTAAGATATGATAAAACAATGAGACAATCACAACTTTTTACAAAAACGAGAAGAGAAGCGCCGGCGGATGAAGTGTCAAAGAATGCTGAGCTTTTAATACGAGGTGGTTATATTCATAAAGAGATGGCTGGGGTTTATTCATACTTGCCACTTGGCCTTTTGGTTTTGAAAAAAATAGAAAATATTATAAGGGAGGAAATGAATGCTATCGGAGGTATAGAGATGAAAACATCTATACTTCAAAATAAAGAAATATGGGAAAAAACAAATCGATGGGATGACAGCGTGGTGGATAATTGGTTTAAGACAAAATTAAAAAATGGCGGGGAGGTTGGATTATCTTGGACCAACGAAGAAACTTATACCAGCATATTAAAACAATATATAAATTCTTATAAAGACTTGCCGGCTTATCCTTATGATTTTAAAGAAATTTTCAGGAATGAATCTAGGAGCAAATCCGGTATTATGAGAGGCAGAGAATTTTACTGGAAAGCTTTGTATTCGTTTTCCAAAGATGAAGAGGAACACAATGTTTTTTACGAAAAGGCAAAAATCGCATATCAAAATATTTTTGAAAAAGTTGGAATAGGATCTTTGACATATGTCACTTTTTCATCAGGTGGCACTTTTTCAAAATTTTCTCATGAATTTCAGACTATCACAGAGGCCGGCGAAGATATTATATATGTTGATGAGAATAAGAAAATAGCTATCAATAAAGAAGTTTTTAATGATGAAGTTATTGAAAGTTTGGGACTCCAAAAAGAAGAGCTCGTAGAAAAAAAAGCTATTGAAGTTGGAAACATATTTACTCTTGGAACCAAATTTTCAGAACCGTTTGATTTGAAATATAAGAACGAAAAAGGAGAAGATAAAATGGTTTTCATGGGTTGTTATGGCATAGGACTTGGGCGAGTGCTCGGGACTATTGTAGAAACACTTTGTGATGATAAGGGGGTTATTTGGCCTGCCGAAGTGGCGCCTTTTAAGTATCATATAATAGAAATTGTTTCGGAAAAGAAAGAAGTGAAAGAAATGGCTGAAAAAATTTATAAAAAGTTGGGAGAAGAAAATGTTTTGTATGATGATCGAGATTTGAGAGCGGGAGAAAAATTTGCCGATGCAGATTTGTTGGGTATGCCGTATCAGATTATTGTTAGTGAAAAGAATATAGCTTCCGGAAAGTTGGAAATAAAAAATAGAAAAACAGGCGAAACCAAAATGGTTTCTGAAGAAGAAATCAGCGGTTTATAATATCAAAAAATTGTGCTAGATTATCCTTATGTTTAAGGAAAAACTGGAAAAATGGACGCGTATTTTGCGCAATGATATAGGTATTGATTTGGGTACTGCCAATATGCTTGTTTATGTTCGTGGCAAGGGTATTATTTTGAACGAACCCTCGGTGGTGGCCGTCAATCAAAAGACTGGCCAGGTGGTAGCTGTCGGCATGGAGGCTAAAAATATGCTTGGCCGGACACCACCCCATATTATGGCGGTGCGGCCAATTGTAGATGGAGTCATTTCTGATTTTGAAGTGACAGAGGAAATGCTTCATTATCTTTTGAACAAAGCTCAGGCTGTGTCAAAAAAAATATTAGGACCAAGAGTGGTGGTGGGCGTGCCCTCGGGCATTACAAATGTTGAAACTCGAGCTGTCCGGGACGCCACTAAAAACGCGGGCGCTAGTGAGGTTCATATAGTTGAAGAGCCCATGGCGGCGGCTATCGGTATGCATTTGCCGGTGAATGAGCCGGCCGGTAATATGGTTATTGACATAGGTGGTGGCACGGCCGACATCGCTGTCATTTCGCTTGGCGGAGTGGTCAGTTCAAAAAATGTTCGCATAGCGGGGGACAAATTAAACAGCGACATCACTTCATACATAAGAAGCGAATTCAAAATAATTATTGGAGAAAAAACAGCCGAAAATATAAAAGTTTCTATTTGCTCTCTTTTGTCGGAAGAAAATCCAATTGAAACAAAAGCTAGGGGACGAGATTTGATTACGGGATTGCCGAGAGAAGTGGTGGTGACAGATTCTGATATAAGAGAGGCCGTTTCTCACTCAATTGAAAGATTGGTTGAGGCGACAAAAGAGGTGTTAGAAGTTACGCCACCGGAAGTTCTTTCCGACATAATGCATCGTGGTATTTATTTGGCTGGTGGTGGAGCATTGATAAAAGGTTTTGCTCAAATTTTGGAAGAAGAAATAAAAATACCGGTTTACATGGCCGATGATCCCTTGACTTGCGTTGTCCGTGGAACAGGTATTATTTTAGAAAAAATGGAAAAATTTAAGGATATATTAATTGCCGACGAAAATGATATTTCAAATAAAACATACTAAGCCAAATTTTTTTGGTGGAAGTTTTTTTAAAATACTGCTCACAATTTTTTTTATTTTAATTTTATTTTTTGTTTTTAACACAAACTGGGCACGCTCTTTTGTTTCTAATATTTTTTATCCTTTTTTAAAAACTGGAGATTTTTTTTACGGAACCATTGGTCAGATACCAAAATATTTTTATAATAAAAACGAATTAATAAAAGAAAATACAGAACTCTCAAATAAAATAGAAAATTTATATAACAATATAGCCGATTATGAATCTCTAAAATATGAAAATCAAAAGTTGCGCCAAGAACTTGGTTTAAAACCAACGGGAAATTTTATAACGACTGCCGTTATTGCCAAGCCCCCCCAAATACCTCTTGATTCTTTGTTTTTGGGTAAGGGCACAGAAGGCGGAATAAACAACGGCGATTTTGTTTTGGCTAGTGAAAGGGTTTTAATCGGTAAAATTGTTAAAACCAGCAAAAATAGAGCCACTGCCTCTCTCAATTCTTTTGCCGGAGTAATTACATATGGCTTTGTTGCCAGAACAGACGAGCCTTTGGAAATAAATGGAGCCGGTGGTGGCAACATAGAAACCAAAGTACCCATTGATTTTGATATTATTGTTGGAGATAAAATAATGGCCGGCGGCTCTCTTAATTATTTGGCCGCTATCGTGGGGAATATAGAAGAAGATAATCCTTCCGGCTTCAAAAAAATTCTAATGTCTTTACCTGCCAATATTTCAAAAATTAATATTGTTTTTGTAGAGCCAATTATTAAACAATAATTTGATGTTTAGAATTTTGTTTTTTTTAGCAATTTTAATTATCCCAGCCATTTTTAGCTGGTGGCTTTTTGTGCCTCTGGCTTTGCTTTTTGTTTACCTAGCCAAACTGCCTTATGAAATAATTTTAGCCGGTTTTATTCTTGATATGATTTATTATTTTGGCGATAGCTTTTTGGCCAAACATTTACTCACTATATTTTCTGTAATCTTAATTATTCTAGCCTTCTTTTTAAGCAAAAGAATTCATTGGCGTAAGGTTATATAACATTCAGTTTTTAATTTTGTGGTAAAATAAAATTATGCTAAAAAGATTTTTAGAGTGGGTAGGTTTGAAAGAAAAATTGCATAATTCAAATCACATACCGCCTTTATTCAACGAAGGCGAAATTTGGTGGTGTGCAGTTGGGGAAAATGTTGGAATTGAAATAAACGGGAAAGACAAAGCTTTTTCTCGTCCTGTATATATTTATAAAAAATTAAGCAGAGATGGCTTCTTTGGAATACCATTATCAACAAGTGCTAAAATTGGGTCTTGGTACATAGAGATATCATTTCAAGAACAAAAAGTTGTAGCTAATTTGGCTCAATGCAGAGTTTTTAGCCATTTAAGAATGTATGAAAAAATGGGAGCTCTTGAAGAATCAGACATTTTAAAAATAAAGGACGGATTTCTCCGTCTTTATTCCTAAAAAATTCTCCCTCTCTTTCGAAAGGGAACGTGGGTAAACCCCAAATATAAATTAAGTATATCAAAACCAAAAATGATGTCAAGTCAAAAAGTGAATAAAATATAGAGTTCTTAATTTACGATTATAATATGAAAAAAAGTTATAAAGACATAGCCCCAGATGAGATTTTTATGGATTCAAAAAATCTGCCTGATTTTGATTTGGATCAGTTTGAGGGTCGGCTTGAAAAGCCTATTTCTTCAAAAGTTTTTCCTATTTTAAGTTCAGTTTGTGTTTTAGTGGCTTTTATTTTTTTAATCAAATTTTCTTTTTTGCAAATTGTGCACGGAGCGGAATACAGAGAAAGAAGCGAAAATAATAAGTTAAAGCAAATTTTGTTAGTGGCGCCAAGAGGCACTATTTTGAGTCGCGATGGTGAACAATTGGCTTGGAATCAAAAAACAAATGACGAAACAGATTTTACTTCGCGAAAATATATTGAAGCTCCCGGATTTTCCACCCTGTTAGGATTCTTAAAATATCCAGCCAAAGACAAAGCAGGTTTTTATTATGAAGAAGAATTTTTGCCCAAAGATGGCGCTGAACTTTATTTAAACGAAATACTTTCCGGTCGAAACGGTTTTAAGTTTATAGAAACTTCGGTCAATGGGGAATTAGTTTCTCAAAGTGTTATCCAGCCACCCAAGGAGGGCGAAAATGCTGTTTTGTCAATTGATGCCGAAGTGCAAGGCGAACTTTATAAAATAATTAAAAATCTTTCTGATGATGTTGGTTTTAAGGGTGGAGCTGGCCTTATTATGGATGTTAATTCGGGGGAAATTTTGGCTATGGCTAGTTTTCCGGAATACGATTCTGGGATTATGACAGAAGGTAAAGACGAAGTAAAAATAGGAAGTTATTATAAGGATACAAGCAACCCTTTTTTGAATAGAGTTATTTCGGGGCTCTATGCTCCGGGATCTATAGTTAAGCCGTTTTTAGCCTTCGCTGCCTTGGAGGAAAAAGTCATATCTCCGGAAAAGGAAATAATAAGCACTGGACAAATTCTCGTGCTCAATCCATACAATCCCGATAAACCTTCTATATTTAAAGACTGGAAAGCTCACGGAGCAGTTGATATGAAGAGAGCTATCGCTGTTTCTTCTGATGTTTATTTTTATGAAATTGGTGGGGGATTTGGAAGTCAAAAGGGCTTGGGCATTGATAGGATAAAAAAATATTTAGAAATTTTTGGTTTTACTAAAAAAACAGGTTTTGATTTTCAAAAAGAAGCGACGGGTGTGATTCCCGATCCTGCCTGGAAAGAAAAAACTTTTAATGGCGAGATATGGCGGATAGGTGATACTTACAACACAGCCATAGGCCAATACGGCCTGCAAATTACTCCTATTCAAGCCGTAACGGCTGTGGCGGCTTTGGCAAATGGGGGCAAGTTGGTGACACCTTCTATTTTGTTTACCGCTACCAGCACTGTTGTTTCCGGCACAAAAATAAAAGGTGACCCTCAAAATTTTCAAGTGGTAAGAGAAGGAATGCTGGCCAGCGTGGCCGAAGGTGGTACGGCGGCTGGTTTGAATATGGGAGCGGTGGAAGTGGCGGGCAAAACGGGAACGGCAGAATTGGGTTCGCGTAAACAATTTGTTAACTCTTGGGTTATAGGTTTTTGGCCTTACCAAAAACCTAAATATGCTTTTGCTGTTGTTATGGAAAAAGGCCCAGCTGGAAACCTTCTCGGTGGCACTTTTGTTATACGCCAGCTTTTGGACTGGATGGCGGTAAATAGGGCGGAGTATTTGAAGAATGAATAAGTTATAATAATGAAATGAAATCTGTACTAAAAAATATTTTGGTAAAAATACTGGGGTGGCAGGTGAGGAGATTGAGAAATAAAAATAATTTTAAGATTATTGGTGTGGTGGGAAGTATTGGAAAGACTAGTACTAAACTGGCTATTTCTAAAGTTTTGGAGTCGGACAAAAAAGTGAGATATCAGGAGGGAAATTACAATGAAATAATAAGTGTGCCTTTAGTTTTTTTTGGTCACCAAATGCCTAATCTTTGGAATATTTGGCAATGGTTGGTAATTTTAATAAAAAACGAGTTTCAAATTTTTGGCGAGTTTCCTTTTGATTTTGTAGTTGTGGAACTTGGCACAGATGCGCCGGGACAAATAAGCCAGTTTAGGAAATATTTGCATTTGGATATTGCGGTTTTGACAGCTATTGCACCGGAGCATATGGAATTTTTTGGTAATATTCAAAATGTAGCAGAGGAAGAATGGTCTGTTCGTTATTTTAGCGATTTGGTTTTTGTTAATAGAGATTTGTGCAAAATTTTGCCGGAAGATTTTGATCACGACAAAATTATTTTTTACGGCAAAGAATTTGATTCTAATTATAAATGCAATGTTATTTCTCCTGTTCAACTTTATTCCATAAGCGTAGCCATAATTTTATCTAAAAAGTTTGGAGTGCCTGATGAAAAAATAAAAAAATCTGTAAGTGAAATTAAAAGTTTTTCAGGTAGAATGCAAAAATTAAAAGGCATTAAAAACTCTACTATTATAGATGATACATATAATGCTAGTCCGGACGCGGTTAAGATGGCTCTTGATGCTTTATATGCTTTTGAAACTCCACAAAGAATAGCTATTTTAGGCATGATGAATGAATTAGGTGCTATATCGGAAGCAGAGCATAAAAAAATAGGGGCATATTGCAATCCCAAGTTTTTAGATTTGGTAGTAACAGTCGGCAAAGATGCCAACTTATTTTTGGCGCCTATGGCCAGACAAAATGGGTGCCAAGTTTATGAAGCTAAAAATGCCATAGATGCTGGTAATTTTGTTGCGGAAAAAGTAAAAGAAGGGGCTGTAATTTTAGCCAAGGGCTCTCAAAATGGCGTTTTCACTGAAGAATCTCTCAAGCCTCTGCTTGCCGACAAATCAGACTTTTCAAAATTGGTTAGACAAGACAAATATTGGATGAACAAAAAAAGATTGACTTTTAATGGGGACCGCCTATAATACTGATTCCATTATTTTAATTTTCAAACATGGATCCCGTAGTAGAAAATGGCATTAAAAGCACGCAGAGTAATACAGGGTATATAAAAAAGTCGAATTTAACAATCATTTTAATATAAGAATGGTAAAAGCTTTTAAAAAGCAATGCCATTTTTCACTAACGGGATGAACGAAAAAGAATATTTAACAAAGGAAAAACACAAAGCTCTTTCGGAAGAGTTAGAGTATTTGAAAAAGACTAAACGCCGAGAAGTGGCGGAGCAATTAGAATATGCCAAATCCTTGGGCGACTTGTCTGAAAATGCCGAATATCATGAGGCGCGGGATATGCAGGGCGTGGTTGAAGACAGAATAAATAAATTGGAAGCTATTCTCAAAAGCGCGATTATTGTTTCTTCTCATCATACCGAGGTGGTGGCTGTCGGTTCTGAAATAACAGTTGTAAAAAACGGAGACGAAAAAGAAAAAATTTATACAATAGTCGGTGGAGAAGAGTCGGATTTGTCTTCTGGTAAAATTTCTGTGCACTCACCATTTGGCGAGGCAGTTATGGGCAAAAAGAAAGGGGAATCGTTCACTTATAATGCACCTTCTGGGCCTATCACATATAAAATAATTAGTATAAAATAGAAGCATGGCTTCTTTAGAAGAAATAAAAGAAATTAGATTAAAGAAACTAAATAAGTTGCGAGAAGTTGGCGTGGATCCTTACCCAGCCAAAGTATCGCGAGATTTTGATTTGATTGAAGTTAAAAATGATTTTGCTGATTTGGAAAAATCAGGCAAAGAATTTTCGGTTGCTGGACGAGTTATGGCCATTCGCGGTCAGGGGGCGATATTTTTTGTGGTTATATTTGATGGGACAGAAAAAATTCAAATTATTATAAAAAAAGATGAAATTTCAGAGGATATTTTTTCTTTATTTGTAGATACGGTTGATATTGGTGATTTTATTTCTGTCACTGGCACAGCCCTAACTTCACAAAGGGGAGAACAAAGTGTTTTGTTAAAAAAATGGGCAATGGCGTCCAAAAGTCTTTTGCCTTTGCCCGAAAAATGGGCCGGCCTTCAAGATGTTGAAGAAAGATATAGAAAAAGATATTTGGATTTGCTTTTGAATAATGAATTGCGTGATTTGATAATCAAAAAATCCCAATTTTGGGATGTTATTAGAAATTTTTTTAAGCAAAAAGGGTTTTTGGAAGTGGAAACACCGACTCTGGAATTAACAACAGGTGGTGCTGAAGCTAGACCATTTCAAACTCATCATAATGATTTTGATTTGGATATGTATTTAAGAATTTCGGTGGGCGAGTTGTGGCAAAAGAGACTTATGGCGGCGGGCTTTCCCAAAACTTTTGAAATTGGCCGGGTTTATAGAAACGAGGGCACTAGCCCAGAACATTTGCAGGAATTTACAAATTTGGAATTTTATTGGAGCTATGCCGATTATCGCGATGGCATAAATTTAGTTAAAAAATTATACAGAGAAATTGCTCAAGAAATCTTTGGCAAAACCAAATTTGAATATAATGGTCTAACTTTTGATTTAGCTGATGAATGGCAAGAGATTGATTATACAAGCGAAATAAAAAAACAGACAGGTGTAAATGTTGAAATGGCGACAGAAAAAGAAATGAAAGAAAAATGTATTGAACTCAAAATTACTTATAAAGGAGAAAACAAGGAAAGACTGATTGACACTCTTTGGAAATATTGCCGTAAAAATATTTCGGGACCGGCTTTTGTTGTTCATCATCCTGTGCTTGTGGCACCTTTGGCTAAAAAGACCTCACCCCTCGCTTCGCGTAGCCCTCTCCTTGACAAGGAGAGGGAAGAAAAGGGAGAGGACTTTTCTATGGAAAAAGTGCAGATGTATCAACCAATTATAGCTGGTTCGGAAGTGGGTAAGGGATATTCAGAATTAAATGATCCAATAGATCAAGCAAAAAGATTTGAAGAACAAGGAAAACTTTTGGAATCTGGCGACGAAGAAGCTATGATGCCTGATTTGGAATTTGTTGAAATGTTGGAACACGGCATGCCGCCAACTTGTGGCTTCGGCTTTGGCGAACGCCTCTTCGCCATTCTTGCCAACCGCCCTCTCCGCGAACTCCAAACTTTCCCTCTCATGCGTCCGAGGGGATAAAATTTTTTCTAAAATTAGAACACACTTTTTGAAATTACAATGGCCGTCATTGTAATTTTTTAGTTATCCACATATCCACAGGTGGAAGTGGTAGACGGATATAATGAGGTGGTATAAGATGGAACCAAGTGGGAAAAAGTGGATAACTTTCTTTTTATGCTCATCGGAGAATATACACACACTATAGACGACAAGAACAGAGTTTCTCTGCCGTCCAAGTTTAGGTCTCTGATGGGCAAGAAGATTGTGATTACGCCGGGTTTGGATCAATGTTTGTTTGCCTTCACCATAAAGGAATGGGAAAAAATTGCGGGCAGGTTGTCTGAAAATTCTTCAATACTTTCTGCCGACATGAGAAGTTTTACAAGATACATGTTTGGTGGAGCCAGCGAAGTGGAAGTGGATAATATCGGGCGAGTTTTGGTTCCGGATTTCCTAAGGGAACGCGCTAATCTCAAAACCAAAGTGGTTTTGATTGGGGTGCAGAACCGAGTGGAAATATGGAACGAAAAATCGTGGAGCGATTACAAGAAGCAAGTGGAAAAGGGGGCTGATGGTTTGGCCGAAAAATTATCAGGCCTAGGAATAATGTAATGGCTCACGCGAGTGTTCTTTTAAAAGAAGCAATAGATGGTCTTGAACTTCAAGCTGGAGATGTTTATTTGGATGCGACCACCGGTTCAGGCGGCCACATGGAGGAAGTTTGGCGACGATTTAAGAATCAAATAATTTTAGCTGGTATTGATACCGATGAAATGTCGGTGGAAATTACAAGAGAAAAATTAGATCTTTCCGAGGCTAAACCCAAACTCGCTGTTCTAAATTTCAGAAATATAGATCAAGTTCCTGAAATTCTAGGCATAAAAAATCCAACCAAAATTTTATTTGATCTCGGTTGGAGTAGCGATCAGTTTGAAGAAGGGGGTAGAGGTTTTAGTTTCCAAAAAGACGAGCCACTTGTTATGTCGTTCAAAAGCAAGGCCAGCGAAGAAGACACTACCGCCTACGATGTAGTTAACAAATGGCAAGAGGAAAATCTGGCGGATGTCATTTATGGATACGGCGAAGAAAAATATGCCAGAAGAATTGCTAAGGCCATTGTCCAAGCCAGAGAAGAAAGAGAGATAAAAACTTCCAGTGAACTTGCCAAGATTATCAAAAAAGCGGTGCCCATATTTTATCGCTTCGGCCGTATTCACCCAGCCACTCGGACCTTCCAGGCAATACGGATCGCCGTTAACGATGAACTGCGAGCTTTGGGAGAAGGTTTGCAAAAAGGTTTTGAAATTTTGAAAGGTGGCGGAAGAATGGCAGTTATTTCATTTCACAGTTTAGAAGATCGCATCGTAAAAAGATTCTTCAAATTAAAGCAAGAAAATAAAGAAGGAGAAATTATAAATAAAAAACCTATTACACCAAACGAAGAAGAAATAAAAATAAATCCAAGAAGCCGAAGCGCTAAGTTAAGAATTTTGAAAAAATGTCTAGTTTAATAAAACAAAAAACAGGAGTGCTTATAATGAACAAGCTTACCAATTATATGCTTTTGATTTTTATATTTGCCGCTGCTCTCTTTTATGCATATTTTGTAAATACAACCATTCGCACCGTTACTCTTTTGGAAAAAACCAAAAAAGAAATGAGAACTCTCAGCGTGGTTGTCAGCGAAATGGAATCCAAAAGACTTTCGGCTGAAAACAATATAAGTGTGGCCAAGGCAGAGCAATTAGGTTTTATGGCTGTAAATCACCCCACCTTTATAATGAAGTCTTCTCAAAAAGCTTTCCTTTCCCTAAAAACAGATTAAAATAGATAAATGAACGGAAGAATTCGTTTTATATCTGTCATCATAATTTTGTTGGCGCTGGTCGTGTCTGTTCGGCTTTATTTTATACAAGTGGTTTATGGAGAATCTTTTGTCTCCGATGCCCAAAGGCAAAATGTAAACGAAAATACAGTTTTATACAACAGAGGAAATATTTATTTCCAAAGCCAAGCGGGGGAAAATGTGCCAGCAGCTATTTCCAGGTCCGGTTTTACGATTGCCATAAATCCCCAAATTATAAAGAATTCGGAAAAAGTTTATAAGAGTCTCAGTCAAATTTTGGTTTTAGACAAAGAAGAATTTTTAACCAAGGTCTTAAAAAAGAATGATGTTTATGAAAAAATCGCCATTCATTTAAATACCGAAACAGCCGACAAAATAAAAGCTCTTAACATTTATGGCCTAACCATATCTACCGACAAACTGCGTTTTTATCCGGGTGGCAAGTTAGCCGCTCACGCCATAGGTTTTGTAGCTTACAAAGAAAACGAGTTGGCTGGCCGTTATGGTTTGGAGAGATATTATGAAGATGTTTTAAAGAGAGATCCTTCAAAAGCTTATAATAATTTTTTTGCCGACTTTTTTTCAAATGTTAAGGGGTCTTTGGGTGATTCTCCACAAGAAGAAGGCGACATAATTACTTCTATAGAACCTTCGGTCCAACTTTTTATTGAAAATGAATTGGAAAGTGTTAGGCAAAAATGGGATAGCGATGAAGCCGGGGGAATAATAATTGATCCAATCAGCGGAGAAATTACTGCTATGGCTTGGAATCCCTCTTTTGATTTGAATGATTTTAAAAAAGGCGATGTTAAATTTTTTGGCAATCCTTTGGTGGAAGGCAGATACGAAATGGGTTCTATTGTTAAGCCATTGACTATGGCAGCGGGTCTTGATTCAAATACGGTGACGGCCACCACTACTTATTATGATGCCGGTTTTTTGTTTTTGAATAATAAACGCATTTCAAATTATGATGACAAAGGCAGAGGTACGGTTAATATGCAAGAAGTTTTAAACCAATCTTTAAATACCGGCGCTGCTTTCGTGGCTCTAAAAATGGGTAATGAAAAATTTTCTGAATATATGAAAAGTTTTGGCGTTGGCACCGAGACTGGAATTGATTTGCCCAACGAAGGGCGAGGTCTTATTAAAAATTTGGACAGCACCAGAGAAATAGAAATGGCAACATCTGCTTACGGCCAAGGCATCGCTTTTACCCCCATAGCCACTGTTAGGGCTCTGTCTGTTTTGGCAAATGGGGGAACCCTCATTACTCCTCACATTGCTAAAAAAATAGAATTTCAAAACGGTCTTTCAAAAAAAATATCTTTTGCTCCCGGTAAACAAGTTATTAAAAAAGAAACTTCCGATGAAATTACTCGTATGCTTGTTAATGTGGTTGATAAAGCTTTGCGTGGTGGCACAGCTAAAATCCCCGGCTATTCTGTGGCCGCCAAAACAGGTACGGCTCAGATGACAGAAGAAGGTAAAATTGGCGGTTATATAGAAGGAAAATATTTGCATTCTTTTTTCGGCTACTTTCCGGCTTACAAACCAAAATTTTTAGTTTTTCTTTTCCACACTTATCCCAAAAATGTCAAATATGCCTCCGAAACTTTGACCGACCCTTTTCTCAACATCACAAAGTTTTTAATCAACTATTACCAAATCCCTCCTGACCGACCGGAGAATTAACCTCACCCTAATAAAAATTACACTACACTTTGCAAAAGTACAATGGTCATCTTTGTACCTTTGCTTGCGGCTAAATCCGGTCGGATTTATCCGCAGGACAAATTAGATTTAGCCTCAATTTATGTCAGTTGGGTATATATTTGGAGTGATTTTTTGGACCGGAAACTCGCAAACTTCCTCTCTTTACTAGCTTGGAAAGATAGTTGGTAGCAGAAGCGTCAGAAACATGCAAAAGCTTTTCCACATCATCATTTTGAATACTCTCACCCTTTTCCGCTTTCTTGTGTGCCAATTCCACAATTTTAGCTAACCTCTTTTCAGTTCTAGAACCCAACTTCTCTTTCAACTTAGGCAACAGCCCTTTCAAAAAACTTTTACTTTGTCCCACCGTAGCTTCACGCGAAGGGGGAGTGTCAAGGGGAACCCTTGACACTTTGGGCTTTTCCAAAACTTCCGTAATCATAACCATATCAGGAGTTTTTTCTACAATTGGTTCGGGAATTTTTACCTCGCTTTCCGCTGGTTGAGAAATTTCTGTTGTTGGGGTTGGCGTTATTTCTTGTGCTGTTTCTTGCTTGTCCGACGGAGTTTCAGCGGAGTTGGAAGCTTCTAGCGAAGGAGGAACTGAATTATCATCTTTGAGAGAAACGGGGTCTGGAGAGCTTACGGGGGCTTCCGTGGGCTCAGGGGGCATATCAGCAGATACAGAATCCGCCTGTTGGACAGGTGCTTCTGTTGTAGCCGGTTCGGGTGTTAACACGCCAGAGCTTTCTGCGTCGGCGGTAGCTGGTTGTTGGATTTCATCTGGCATCTTTTAATTATATTATTTTTTTCTTCTCACTTTTTAAGAATTTCTGATTCTTAAAATTATCTTTTGATATTACATTTTTACCAGTTTTTTCTTCAATATCTTTTCTGGTTCTACCCGCAACACTACCGCCAATATTTGCGTCTTTTTTCAATTTATCTAATCCGCGAGAATTTTCTTCCGTGGTAATTTTTGTAGTGGTAGCTTCCCCAAGCATTGTTAAAATCAGTTCTATGTCTCCCATATGATCACGCAAATTGTCACCAGCTTTTTTATCTAGATTTTTGTAATCCATATATTCTTTAGCACTTTTATCAAAAGTTGCTTTGTATATTTCGTCAGTCAAAATTGCATATTCAAGACCTTTTGACACGCCTCGTTCTTTCCATTCATCAGTCAAAGTATTTCTAACTGCAATACCTCGCATTCTTTTATCAACCCATTCTTTTGGATATCCTTTTTTATCATAAATTTCTTTGGCTCTCGTCACAGCTAATTCTGGGTTTTGAATTTCCTCAATACGCTCTTGTCCAACCTTAGCTAGCCATCGCTTGAAGGGTTCAGCTTTAGGGGATGGAATTGTTTGAATAATACG
>ERZ1292629.1023-Hain-H43-01um-R1-1023-length-29349-cov-46_pt1 | contig 29349 bp, 31 predicted proteins | sample MGYA00564399_ERZ1292629 | MGnify/ENA primary metagenome ERZ1292629 (study PRJEB36523, sample SAMEA6512636) | groundwater metagenome | collected 2019-01-08 | study: AquaDiva: Metagenomics assemblies of 32 groundwater samples
TTTTTCTTTCGCTTTCAGCGAAAGGTTGAGCGTATTTTTCTTTGATTGCCCAAAAGCTAACTTCAAAACAATATGGACAACATAAATTTACAAACCAAAAAGATTTTTCTCTATGCCCGCAAATCCACGGACGAACCCGAAAGGCAGGTTTTGAGTATTGAGGCGCAAATGTTTGAGTTGCGAGAATATGCCAAAAAAGAAGGTCTGAATATCGTCCGTGAATTTGTGGAAAGCAAAACTGCCAAAGAGCCGGGGCGAGAGATTTTTAACGACATGATCGCGAGCATAGAGAAAAATGAAGCCGAAGGAATTTTAGCGTGGCATCCCGATAGATTGGCGAGAAATAGTGTTGATGGTGGAAAAGTTATCTACTTGCTCGATACGGGAAAGATTGCCGAGCTGAAATTTCCAACTTTCTGGTGTGATCCGACACCGCAAGGAAAATTCATGCTTTCAATCGCTTTTTCGCAATCCAAGTATTATGTGGACAATTTGTCGGAAAATATCAAACGAGGTCATCGCAACAAAGTGAAAGACGGAATATGGCCTCAAATGTCTCCGCTCGGATATGTGAATGTGAAAGGCAAAGGTATTGTTCCCGATATTGAAACTGCAAAATTGATTAAAAAGACATTTGAGGCATATTCGTCTGGGTCTTTCACTTTGCGCCAACTCCGCGACAAATTTAACGAACTTGGATTGAAGCGAAAAAGCGGAAAGGAACTTGCGGTGTCGAATTATCAAAAACTTCTCAAAAATCCTATTTACACTGGTCTAATGCGATATAACGGAGAGATTTTTGAGGGTAAGCACGAACCGATTATCACAAAGAAACTTTTTGATTCCGTTCAAGAAGTGATGATGAGAAAATCCAAACCGAAAGGTAAGGGTTTGAAAGAATATATTTATAGAGGATTTTTCCGTTGCGGAGAATGTAGCTGTTTCATTACCACCGAAACGCAGAAAGGTCATAATTACCTCCGTTGCACCAAACGGAAAAATCCTTGCGAGCAAAAATATGTTCGTGAGGAAATCATCACTTCTCAAGTCAGAACGGAATTACAAAAAGTTTCTTTGCCACTCGATTGGGCAAACTGGATGATTGCCGAAAACGAGAAAGATCGGCAATCAGAAACCCAATCGAGTGAGATTTTTTCTCAAACAACAAAAGCTGAAATTTCTCTTTTGGATTCCAAAATTGAGAAGCTGATGAACGCTTACCTAGAAAACGCACTTTCGCTAGATGAATATCGTGAGTCTAAAAACAAGTTGGTAAGCTCAAAACAGCTTCTCAAAGAGAAATTATCAGCTTTTGAGAAAAAATCTCATAATCGGTTCGAACTTACCGACAAGTTTCTAAAAGCCAGTATAAACAATATGGAATTGGCAAACGAGGGAATTCCCGAAGAATTTTTTCGGGAATTCAAAAAAGTCGGTTCGAACTTTCAAATTAAGGATCGAACCGTACTTTTTGAGCCACGCGGAGCGTGGCGAATCCTTGCAGAATCAGGATTTTGTGGGGGGAATGCAGAACAGACGGCGCTTCGCGCCGACCATATTTTTGGTTCTGAAACCCTTTTTGAAAAATTGCGGTGAGAGTGAGATTCGAACTCACGATACGGTTTCCCGTATGGCAGTTTTCAAAACTGCTGCCTTAATCCTCTCGGCCATCTCACCATACATTTATAATTTGTCAACCTTGCGGAGAGGGTGGGATTCGAACCCACGGGCCCCTTTCGAGGCAAACCGCTTTCGAGGCGGTCCCGTTATGACCACTTCGGTACCTCTCCATATTTTTCTTTTATAAATCCAATGTATTTATTGAAATGTTTTTGATTTGAAGATCCAATTTCTTTAAAATAACGCGAAACCTCTTCTGATTTACTAAGACAAATACTGTACTTGTTTCCTTTTCGTGCGTTAAATTTTAATTCTTGTAATTTATTCTTAACAAATTCCAATAAAGGGATAGAACGGTTTGTAAAATTTATACCGCAACTATAGTATACCTTATTTTTATGAGGATGTTTGTCTATATAAAAACACCCATCTGTATCAATAAGTCCTCGTATACAGTGTTTGGATAATATATCGTTCTTTTTAACCCATTCTGGAACTGAAACTTGTTGCCTCACCTTATTTCCTACAGAAAGACCATTCTCGACTAAAAACTTGACAAGCTCAGTTCTTGACACGGTTAAATCCCAGACCGAGCCTTGTTTGTAAAAAGAGGGTGCTACCCCAAACAACTTCGTTATTAGACTGGAGACATAATAAGCATATTCTTTATCATCCCTTCTGTTTAGGGTAATTATAACTTGTCTTTTTGTAATACTGCCATCTCCTAATATAATACCAATAAATTCTGCCAAGTCCTGATTCTGGATTGGCCTTTTTATTTTTCTCGTTACAAAATATTGGTTTTTGTTAAATTTTCCTACTTTTTTCCACCACTCAAGCCACTTCTTTTTTCTATATCCTGGATCTTTACCAAACCCATAGTGTCCGTATTTTTTATATACTGCCATTGCCCCTGCGGAGGCTCCATGTCCTACATACCAAAATGGCTTCCTTATCTCTATGTGCGATGGTATTTTTACCCCTGCCTTTTTACATAGCGTTTTTAGGGCAGGAAGGGAAATGTTGTATTTTTCCCTTCGCCAATCGTTCAAGGATCTTACGTGGATTTTTAAAAGTTCTGCCAATTCAGTTGTTCGTAGACCAGATTTTTCAATAACAAAATTAAGCAATTCGGCCTGCTTGCCTTTAGGGAATAATACTCTGTTTGGATAAGAATACCGTTCAGGCATGTCTCCATGATATCAAAGATTTTAAAATATAACAAACGCCAAAAAACTAATCTAAAACGGACCCAAGAATACGTTTTATCTTGCCTTATATCTTTTTTCAATCTCGGTTGCGACCATAATGATGTCTCTGTCGGTGACCTTGCCACCGATGTCAAAATGTTGAAGTTCAAATAATAAAAGATATGAATATCGGGATGATGATCTTTGGATTCGAAAAATGGCACTAGTTTTTTAATAATACATACTTCATTTTCCAGAAAGAAAAAACCCTCCGGGGGCGGCGACGAATGAACGACGACGACGAACGAAGGGGCGTCTGCACGAAGGCAGACTCATCAAACCTGTCAGTTTCCCGTCTCTAGATGAGGCGGGCCGTGGCTGGGATCACGGCGAACCGGCAGATTTGGGGGTAGGACTAGAGACGCGCTAGAGATCAAAATAGACTGGTCGCGTCAGAAAGGTGCCTGTTCGTAGGCGGGTTCTTTGCTGGATTCGTTCCAACTTCTCGCAACATGTGATACAGGTTTCAACCGCCGGGTCGGCTTGAAGCCGCTTTTCCGAGATGTCTTCTCCACATTCGGCGCAAGAGCCGTATGTGCCGTCGCCGATCCGGCTTATTGCCTTTCGGATTCGAACGCAACGCCGGCCTTTGCTGTCGGCGAAGGCCCTATCAATCTCTTGGGGTCCCAGTTCAGAGGCGTGGTCAACCAATTCCTTAAAGACCGGCGTCAGAGGGCTGTCTTCGTATGTTTTGGGACATGAGTGTTTTTGAAACTCTGTCTCAAGCCTCTGTCTTGCCTCTACTAAATTGATCATGTTGCACCTCCCAATCCCAACTGTTGTTGTCGAAGAACTCGTGAATTTGCAGTATAAGGGACAAACAAATACAAGTCAAGGGCTTGACGATTATTGTCTTACGTGATATGCTCTTGCCACGAAGTTCTCAACAATCAGGGATAAACAGGGGCTAAAATTCCCCCAGAAAAGGTGCATCATGAGGATGTTCAAGCTCGTTCTCGTCGTCGTTTTCACGCTGGTCCTTGTGGTCAGCAATTTGGCGCAGGCACAGCAGACACAACCGGCGCCTGTCAACTCATGGGTGGTTGGCACCGATCTCGCGCCGGCGAGCTGGGTGAAGGCCGACGGGATGTTACAGCCCTTCGGCAACATCCGGTCAGCGAGTGGCGACAAGCCGTTAGCTGATCAGGAGAAAGACGTGTTAGCAACGGTGTTCGTCGGTTACAAGCCGTTGAACTGGTTCGGCGGGGAGGTGCGATTCCAAAAATTTGGAACGCACGGCCAGCTGGATGGCTCGGTTGGTCAGACCAGGGGTATGTTGATGGTGTGGGGCGCAGACGCCACGCCCAAGATCATATCAACGGCCCCGGTTCTGAATGGGCTGGTGGCGTACAATCTAAAATCGTCCACGAAGTTGTCGCGGATCGATATCTTGGGCAATTACAGTTTTGCGCTCACTAGGGGCTGGGTCTCGGCGTTCGCCGGGGTACCCATCCTGAAGATGGAGAGCACGGAGGATGTTGCTCGCTCGCAGGGCTTTCTCTTGTATGTGAGATTACCCAACGGTACTCTCGATACAAAAGGTGTTCGTGAGGACTACATTTTCTCGTCGATGGCGGCGTCGAAGGCGACGATATTCGGGATTGCCGGTGGCGTCGAAGGCGAATACTGTCTCGTGAGCGATCTCGTTCTCGAGGGTCGAATCGGGCTGGCAGTATTTCCGTGGGGGAGCACTAAGCTTGGCGGGCAGTTCTCCGCCACCAAGGATGTCTATCTCGTCAACGTTGCCGACGGAGTGAGTGCGACGCCGATTCAAACGTTGGCGCATCTGAATCTGGCGAACATCCTGTATGTCGAGAGCGCTAAGGAAACGGTGACGGCCGTTGAGGCCAAACTCGGTTTCAAATGGCGGGTCAAGGTTGGAGAGCGGGCTTCGCTCAATCTTGGCATGGCCATCTCGAGATCGTCGTTGTCCAACGTGCCGATCGTGGCGGGGTACGTCGTCGGCGACCCCTATGCCGTTGGCAACGGCAAGTTTAGTCCTCGCACGGCGAACATTTTGATGTGGGCGCCAACGCTCACCGTCGGCCTGTGGTTCTGAAACAAAGTCATGAAGACGAACAAGGGGCGGCAAGGGCTGCCCCTCTTTAATTGGTAAAAATTTATTTAGTGTCCGTACGGACACTAAATAAATTTTTACTACCGGGAATACAAAATAGTGGATAAATATTTTAGTGAATTATAGAGATTCTGATATAATAAATAAAAGGTCGATGCAATTAAATTTTATTATCTGAATATATCTAAATGAACAAAACTTGGACAGCTATTATTGTCATTCTCGTAATCATCGCCGGAATTTGGTGGTTTAACGGAGGTAGTTCGAATGTGGCTTTGTCTCCTGATGCCAGTACTTCTCCGACAGCTACAGGGGCAACGAAAACACCCGCAGTTTCAAAAGCCAATCGAACAGTCACTCCCGCCCCGGTTGTTACATCCGCCCTTTCGTACAGTCAACTGGTCGCGCAATATGGCAATAATCGAATTCAATTCGATCAGAATTGCCAGGCTCAACCCAATTTAGTCGTGTTAAAAAATGGGTCCAGTATCTTGCTCGATAATCGAGCCAATCAAACGCGGACTATCGGTGTGAATAGCCGAATCTATACTCTTGTGCCATATGGATATCAAGTGGCGACTCTTTCAACCGCTTCGGTACCCCAAACACTTAGCTTGAGTTGCAATAATCAGGTCAATGTCGGCACGATTAATCTTCAGGCCAATATTTCCGGCCAGTAAGCTGCTAAATCATCCCGCCTAGGCGGGATGATTTTTAAAAGAATATCTGTTATACTAATTCCATGCAACATCCCAGCTGGCGGTATTTTACCAAAAACATCTCGATCGCCATCGGCATCATTCTTATTTGGCGAGGGGTTTGGGTTATGCTTGATCTTTTGGACAGTGTTCTCTTTGGCGGTAATCACGTTGTCACGGCCGTGGCCGGTATCATCGTTGGCATCGTCATTCTCTACTTACCCGAAAGAAATCTCAAAGCATTGGAGCGGTTATAGAAATCAGATCAAAACACGCCAGATGGCGTGTTTTGATCGTGTCAGGCTTTTGGGCCTGCCACGAGGAAATTGCTGCGCAATTTCTTTTTGTGGTTGCGGGGGTGGGATTCGAACCCACGACCTCCGGGTTCTGTGTAACTGCAATTACTTGCAGGATCGGACTATACCATCATCCACCAAAAACGTGGATGCTCCCATTATAGTCTCTGAACGTTTCTAATCTTTTGGAGGGATTAGATTTCGCTGCTGATTGCCCACCGATATTATCGGTTAGGGTTTCCAGACAGTTTAGAGAGTTTTTCCATATCACATTACTATGATAGGTCACAATTTCTTATGAGCCCGGCACGCTACCGCTGCGCTACCCCGCGATTAACCTAAAACAATTAGGCTCCTCAATTATATCACTACCATTGAAATAATCAAGAAAATAGGATAAAATTCCTATACTAATTTATGTCGGCGTAGTTCAACGGTTAGAACGGATCACTCATAACGATCAGACGAAAGTTCGACTCTTTCCGCCGGCACCAGAAATAGAAACACAAACAAAAACATGCAATACCAATTTCACACGCTCGATTCCGGCTTAAGACTCGTGATGGTTCCCATGGAGGGGACGAAAACCGTTACGGTAATGGTTATGGTTGGGACCGGTTCGAAATATGAGACCAAGGACATCAATGGTATCTCTCATTTTCTAGAACACATGATGTTTAAGGGCACAGAAAAACGGCCGGGTCCGCTTGATATCTCTCGCGAACTCGATGGTATCGGTGCCCAATATAATGCCTTCACCGATAAAGAGATGACGGCCTATTACGCCAAATCTGGCTCCGATAAACTGGATATTATTATGGATGTAATCTTTGATATCTATTTAAATTCCAAATTAGAAGAATCAGGAATTCAAACTGAACGCCACGTGGTGGTTGAGGAAATTAATATGTATCACGATGAGCCGCGTTGGATTGTGGCCAATGTTTTAGAAAAACTTCTTTATGGTGATCAACCGGCCGGTTGGTCAATCGCAGGTGAAAAAGAGACCATTCTTGGATTGAAAAACCAACAATTTGTTGATTACTTTAATTCTCATTATATTGCATCTAACACAGTAATCGGTATTGCGGGTGATATTGATCCAGAAACTGTTAAAGAAAAAGTTCAGAAATATTTTGAGAACATTCGCCAAGGAAATAAAATTGAAAAATTGCCGGCGACTGAAAAACAGTCTGGTTCCCAAACAGATGTTTTCTATAAAACTACTGACCAGACTCATTTCATTCTTGGATTTCGAGGGTTCAATATGTTTGATGACCGTAGGTATCCGCTTGGGGTTTTAGCTAGTATTCTTGGCGGGGGAATGAGTTCGAGGTTATTCAGCGAGGTCCGGGAGAAACGGGGATTAGGATATTATGTTTCAGCTTCACAGGAAACACGGACTGATACCGGATTTTTTGAGATTGATGCCGGAGTCAATAATGACCGAGCGATTGAAGCGGTAACTGTTGTTATGGATGAGCTTCGAAAAATAAAAAAAGACGGAGTAACTGAACAAGAACTCAAACGAGCTATTGACAGAACAATCGGAAGCACAGCTTTAGCTCTTGAACACTCCGATTTTTTGGCTCAGAATTTAGGCGTGAGTGTTTTGTTTGAAAACAAAGTTTTGACCCCAGAGGATGAATTGGTTAAAATTAAAGCAGTGACCCTAGAGAATATTAAGTCTGTTATTAAGGAAGTTTTCAAAGAAGATAGGCTTAACCTGGCTCTCATCGGTCCATTTAAAGATACCGAACCGTTTAAAAAATTACTAACTTTATAATTATGGCCGGAGAACGCGTTCAATTAGAAATTGCCAGTAGTACTATTATTAAAACCATTTTACTGATTCTCCTCTTTGTTTTTCTGTATATCCTCAAAGATGTTGTTATCATCTTTCTTTTCGCGTTGGTAATCGCTTCCGGTATTTCACCATTCGCGAATTGGTTGGATGAACGGGGCTTCCCCCGCGTAGTCGGGGTCTTGGCTCTCTATATGATTGTTCTTGGCCTAGCGGTTTTTGTACTTTCGCTTGTTGTACCGTATATCTCCGATGATATTAACCGATTGATTAGTGTTTTACCGAAAGTGGTCGAGAGTGTTTCATCGTCTCTCGATATTGCCCAACAATCTTCACCCCAGTATCTGGATTTTCTGGGGGAAATCCAAAACATTCTTTCCAGTTTTTCCTCATATCTTCAACAAGCCTCGCAATCCGTGGTTGGTTTAATTGTCAGTGTTTTTGGTGGCTTGTTTTCTTTCGTGGCAATTTTGATCATCTCATTCTATCTCTCGGTAACGCGTAAAGGAGTGGAATCATTTCTTGGTTCGGTTGTCCCAGAAAAATACGAAAACTATGTTATCAGTCTCTGGAAACGGACCGAGATAAAAGTGGGGAAATGGCTTCAGGGCCAAATGCTCCTCGGTCTTATTGTTGGCTTAGCGACCTATATTGGTCTTTCACTTTTGAATGTTAAATTCGCCCTATTATTGAGTTTATTAATGATGGTCCTTGAATTGGTGCCAATGGTGGGGCCCGTGGTTTCCGCCATCCCCGCTGTCATCCTTGCTTTTCTTCAGTCGCCGGTCTTGGGTTTCTGGGTTCTTGTCTTGTATATTGTGGTTCAACAGCTGGAGAACCACATTCTCGTGCCGATTATTTTAGGTCGAACTCTCAATCTCAATCCAGTCGTGATTCTTATCGCCCTCTTGGTCGGCCAAACATTGGCCGGTATTCCGGGCATGATTTTGGCGGTGCCTATTTCAACCATCATTGTCGAAATGCTCGATGATGTCGCGCGACAAAAAGAATCACGCAAAATTAGCCAATAGGACTTAGCCATTAGTGATTAGAAAAGTAGCCCTAAGTTCTAATGGCTAAAAACTAATGGCTTTATTTATTGTCGCAACTCCAATAGGTAACTTGGGCGATATAACACCGCGCGCGGTTAGCACGTTAAGTAATGTCGATTTGATTTTGGCCGAAGACACACGGGTGACGCGAACACTGCTTGAGCATTACAATATTAAAAAAGAATTACTGGGTTATCATCAACATTCGGGTCGGGGGATTATTGAAAAAGTTATTAATCGGTTGAAAGAGGGTCAAGACATTGCCCTAGTCTCCGATGCCGGCACGCCGGGTATTAATGATCCCGGTAATTTCTTAATTCAAGAAATTCTAAAAGAACTACCAGATTTGAAGATTGTGGGCCTACCTGGTCCGAATACCGCGATTCTTGCGCTCTCAATTAGCGGATTTCCAACAGATAAATTTATGTTTCTGGGGTTTCCGCCCCACAAAAAAGGCCGGCAGACATTTTTTCGAAACATTGAAGCGGTCCCGTATACCGTGGTATTGTATGAGTCCAAGCATCGTATCGTCAAAGCGCTTGAACAACTGGCTCCGCTTGGCCGGCCACTCATTGTCTGTCGTGAATTAACGAAGCAATTCGAAACAACCTATCGCGGTCAGGCCGAAGAAATTTTAACGAAACTGGTCGGCAACAATCTTCTCGGAGAATTTGTGGTCGTGATCGGGCCTAAGCCAAAAAAAGTTAAATCTGAACCAGATGAAGAAAAATAAATTTTACATCACCACCGCCATTCCTTATGTAAACGCCGATCCGCACGTCGGTTTTGCCATGGAATTAGTCGAGACCGATGTTCTTGCGCGTTATCATCGTCAAATCGGGGACGATGTCCGCTTTCTTACTGGTTCAGATGAAAATGCCTTAAAAAATGTTCGTAAAGCAGAACAAGCGGGTACGCCGATTAAAGAATTTATAGATGATAAAGTTCAAGAACTTTTGAAGTTGGTTCAAAAACTTAATTTATCGAATGACGATTTTATTCGTACGACCGAGGAGCGTCATATTCGTTCTTCCCAAAAACTATGGCAAGCTTGCGTCGCGGCTGGGGATATATATAAAAAGAAATACACGGGCCTTTACTGCATTGGTTGCGAAGAATTTAAAACGCCCAAAGAGCTTATAGACGACAAATGTCCCGAACATCGTCGTTATGAATTAGAGAAAGTCGAGGAAGAAAACTATTTTTTTAAGCTTTCCAACTATCAAGAGAAACTTGGTCAACTTTTAGATTCAGGAGAACTAGAGATATTACCCGAAAAACGTAAAAATGAAATCAGGGAATTTGTTCGTCAAGGGCTAAGTGATTTTAGTATTTCTCGAAGCGCGACTAGGGCTAAAGGTTGGGGGATACCTGTGCCCGGCGACGATTCACAGGTAATTTATGTTTGGTTCGATGCCCTAGTTAACTATATAAGCGCGCTTGGTTATGATAGTGAATCAGAATTGTTTAAAAAATATTGGCAAGAAAATGATCAACGGTGCCATGTAGTTGGTAAAGGTATCACTCGTTTTCACGCGATCTATTGGCCGGCCATGCTTTTGTCGGCGGGTCTTAAACCACCTTCTAAAATATATGTTCATGGTTACGCCACAATAAATGGGGAAAAAATTTCAAAATCAGTAGGAGACAATTCGACTAATCCATTCACTTTTATTGAAAAATACGGGGCTGATGTTTTACGCTATTTCTTGCTTAGAGAAATTCCGTCCACGGATGACGGTGATTTTTCCGAAGAAAAACTCGTGGCTCGATATAACGGCGATTTGGCCAATGGCCTTGGCAACCTTGTGGCTCGTGTCGCCACCTTGTTGGATAACAATTTTAGCGAGGGATTGGAATATAATAAAAACTTGATTGACCCTGCGACAATCAGCGCCATTGATAAAATGCAGAATAGCTACAGAACCAGTATGGAAAACTTTAAGTTACATGAAGCCCTGATAGCAATTTGGGAGTTAATTTCCTGCGCCGATAAATATGCGAATGACACCAAACCTTGGGTGTTGATTAAGGAGGATGTAGAAAAATTCAAAATTGTGATGATAAATCTCGTTGAGATTATATATCAGACTACAAAAGCACTCGAGCCATTCATGTCCGAAACTGCCGATAAGATTTCTATAATCTTTGATTTTAAAAAAGAAGAGGCCGGCCTTGAAGGCCGGCGACTGAAGGTACAGAAAGGTACTGTCCTGTTTCCACGTCTTTAGACCCTTTGCACTTTATCTCGGGCGTGGATATAGATAACAATGTCCAAAATCATAAGAAGAGTCACTATTGCATGAAAGACGTCTCTCATGCAGAGCCTGATCTTGTACCCGTTTGGTCCGTACCCATAGAGCTCCATTGGTACCTCCACGTTCGAAACAATACAGAGCTTTATAATTTATGTCAACTATCTTTGATTCTCATTGTCATCCCCAGTTTCCGCAATATGACGCGGATAGGGACGAGATGATAAAAAGAAACCTTGAACAGGGTGTTTTTATGATTGCGGTTGGAGCGAATTTGGAAACATCTAAACAAGCCATTGAACTAGCAAATAAATATAATAGAATTTGGGCGACAGTTGGTTTGCATCCCGATGAAATTCAATTGCTAAATTGTTACGATCGTAACAATTTAGCAAGATATGATATTAGTGATTTTAAAATACTAATGAAGAAAAAGAAGGTTGTGGCGGTGGGAGAAGTGGGTCTGGATTATTATCGAACGCCAGAAGGAGAAAAAAGAGAAAGACAGAAAAAAGTCTTTTTGGAATTTGCCGATTTAGCTAAAGAGAAGAACCTGCCATTGGTGCTCCATGTCAGAAATGAAAAAAATGGGAAATCTGCTCACGATGATATGATTGAGTTGTTGTCTAGTAATATGTCTGGCGTGACCCATTCCTTTACCGGTACCTTAGATGAGGCAAAAAAATATCTAAATCTAAGATTTTATTTAGGGCTCAACGGGATCATTACGTTCACTAAAGAATATGATGAATTGATTAAATTTTTGCCGATAGATTCAATATTGATAGAAACAGACGCGCCGTGGCTGACTCCAGCGCCGAATCGAGGTAAAAGAAACGAGCCATTCGGCGTTGTTGAGGTGGCCCAAAAGATAGCCATGCTCAAAAATATGTCTTTTGAAATGGTGGCCCAAGAGACATTCGCCAATACTCAAAAACTTTTTAAAATCCACTAAAACCCTTATTTTAAGCCATTTTTAGACCCTTCCAGTACAAGGGCTTGATTTTTACTTGGAAAGGGAGTATGCTAGAGTGGCAGGATGGAGATACGAGATTGGGCCGCGCGTCGCGCGATAAGCAAGCGCATTGTCGGCTCAGGTCGATTATTTCCCCTCACCCCAGTCCGCCGGCGCCACCGTGCCCGCGCGTACCGTTTACCACGACGACTCGGGCGATTCGCCGGCGGACTGGGTCTTAGTTCTTTGTTAGTCGTAGTTGTTGGTTAATTTCCGGTGGCCATCGAATGCTACCGGCGTGTGGAGGGGTCGTCAGCGGATTACCTCTATTCGACAAGTCACTTTCACAGCTGGCCCTGCGGCTACTGTCGGCCGATTCCAGGGAAGTGGACAGGGCCCGGGTGTGCACCCCGGGCCTTTTTTGTTTTTGATAAAAAACTGCATTTCCGTTATAGTAGGATTACTTAGATGTCAAAATACAACCCCGCAAAGACCCCGACGCTTCGGTCGGGGAGCCGACAAAATCGTCGGCTTAGAAAAAATGAAAAAATATAACCCGAATAAAATAGAACGCAAATGGCAGAAGTATTGGGAAGATAAAAAGCTTTATGAAGCTAAGGATTTTTCAGGTGGGAAAGAACCCCGCAAAATGACTTCGTCATCGCGGGGTAACAATTTCATGCTCTTGGTGGAATTTCCGTATCCGTCGGGGGATTTGCATACAGGACACTGGTTTGCCTTTTCGGTGCCCGATATTTATGGGCGGTATTTAAGAATGAACGGATTTAACGTGATGTATCCCATTGGTTTTGATGCTTTTGGTTTGCCGGCCGAGAACGCGGCCATTAAGAACAATATTCATCCGCGCGATTGGACTAAGAAAAATATCACCAAGATGTCCAAACAACTGCGCTCAATGGGCGCCGGTTTCGATTGGTCGCGCGAAGTTAGTACCATTGACCCCGAATATTATAGATGGACGCAGTGGATTTTTATTCAATTATACAACGCCGGTTTAGCTTATCGGGCCGAGACATTGGTAAATTGGTGTCCGAATGATAAAACCGTTCTCGCCAATGAACAGGTGATAGATGGCAAGTGCGATCGTTGTGGAAGTGCTGTCGAACAGCGGAATCTTTCGCAATGGATGTTCAAGATTACTTCTTTTGCCGACCGGCTGATTGATGATCTCAAAGATTTGGATTGGCCGGAATCGACGAAGTTGGCCCAGATTAATTGGATTGGAAAAAGTGAGGGCATAAACATTAATTACGACGTTGAAGGTGTAAACATCCAGATAACCGTTTATACTACGAGGTCGGATACTAATTTTGGCGCGACTTTTATCGTGGTTGCTCCAGATAGTAAATTTGTGAAAGAAAATAAAGAGTTATTTTCAAATGAAGATGAGGTAAAAAAATACTTAGCCGAATCTAAAAAGAAAAGTGATTTGGAAAGAATTGCCGAAGGACGCAAGAAGACAGGAGTTTTTACGGGTCTTTATGCCGTCAACAATTTAACGGACAAAAAAATGCCGATTTACATCAGCGATTTTGTTTTGGCCACGGTTGGAACGGGCGCAGTCGTAGGAGTGCCGGGTCATGATGTGCGGGATTTTGAATTTGCCCAAGAAAAAGGATTAGAAGTGATAAGAGTAGTGGTGGGTAAAGATGACGATACTTCTCCAATTACAAAAATAGAACAAGTTCAAGAGGGGGCCGGTATAATAGTAAACAGCAAATTCCTAAATGGGCTAGATATTCACGAAGCGACTGAAAAGATTAAAGATTACATAGAAGAAAAAGGATGGGGCAAAAGAGCAGTCAATTATCGCTTGCATGACTGGGTGCTTTCACGCCAGCGTTATTGGGGAGTACCCATACCGCTTGTGTTTTGCGAACACTGCGCGGCAATTTCTAATTCTCAATTTCCAGTTTTCAATGATAAGGAAGGCGGAACTATTATGGAAAGAAACGGGAAACGATACGCGGTCGTACCAGTTCCGGAAAACGAATTGCCGGTGAAGTTACCACCACTCAAGGACTTCATGCCCGCTGATGACAGTCGGTCGCCATTGGCGAAAGCGGGGAAGTGGCTGAAAGTAAAATGTCCGAAGTGCGGACAACCAGCCGAAAGGGAAACCGATACCATGGATACGTTTGTGGATTCATCCTGGTATTATATGCGCTATACCGACCCGAAAAACGAAAAAGAATTTGCGTCACAAGAAAACATGGCCAAGTGGTTGCCGTTGCCATTATATTTTGGCGGGGCGGAACATAATACCATGCATCTCTTGTATTCGCGCTTTATCACCAAAGCTCTCCGCAGTCAGAATCTGATTGATTTTTCTGAGCCATTTCTGGGTCGGCGCAATCACGGATTTATTATGGATTCAACGACGGGGCAAAAAATGTCTAAGTCCAAAGGTCAAGCTGTGGATCCTGATGAACAGGTTGCTAAATATGGGGCGGATACAATGCGAATGTACTTTGCTTTTATGGGTCCGTATGATCAGAACTACGCTTGGAACTTTGACAGCGTTTTGGGTGTGCGAAGATTCTTGGATAGGGTTTGGAACTTTGTAAATAAACCGACAACCGACAACCAACAACCTACAACAGAATCGCCTGAAGTTAGAATTACTATCCACAAAGCGATTAAAAATGTCGGCGAAGCAATCAAATCTCATCGATTTAATGTTGGGGTTTCAGAATTGATGAAATGCCTAAACGCGATTGAACATTCAGAGTTGTCGGTTGTAGGATGTGAGTTGTTTGTTAAACTTCTGGCGCCATTTGCTCCGCACATTGCCGAGGAACTATGGATGGAAGTATTGGGCAATAAAACATCTGTCCATCTTGAAAAATGGCCCGAGTTTAATGAGGCGTTGTTACTAGAAGAATTAGTCACGCTCGTTATTCAAGTGAATAGCAGGGTGCGCGACACTATCAGTGTGAGGCAGGGTCTTTCAGAAGACGAGGTTAAGAAAATAGTCCTAGCAAACGAGAAAATTCAAAAAGCACTTGAAGGCAAGGAAATAAAAAAGTTTATTTATATTCAGGACCGATTGACGAATATTGTGGTCTAAGATATTGTGGTTGAGAAAGAAAGATAATCTGAAGTCCCGTACGAAGTCCGCCTCGCCTTTGGCGAGTCGAAGACCTTGGGCGGGTAACTTCGTAACGGGATGACAAGTGAACCCGATCGAGATTTTGTGGAGTTTATTATCAAGGGGATTGTGAATAATCCCGACAAGGTGGAAGTGGCGCGGACGGTAGATGAGTTGGGAGTTTTACTGACAGTTAAGGTGGCGTCGGAAGATATGGGTCTTCTGATTGGCCGAAGCGGGACGACCGCCAAAGCGATTCGGACGCTGGCTCGGATAATCGGCATGCGCAACAATGCCCGCGTTAATCTCAAGATTGAAGAACCGGAAGGCGGCCGGATGGCCAAAGAAGTCGAACCGATGGCCGGTCTCGGCGACGGCAAAGAAAAAACCGTCGATGAAGCCATGGATAGCTTGGGCGTGTAGATTTAAATTAAAGGAACCCGCATTTGCGGGTTCCTTTAATTTATTGTATAATATAAATCAAAATGAAGTTTGATATTATCACAATTTTTCCGGATATTTTTAAAGGATTTGTTTCCGAATCTTTGCTTTTTAAGGCGCAAAAGAAAAAACTCGTTACTATTAAAACGCACTATTTGCGTGATTGGACCGAAGACCGGCACCAGACTGTGGATGGTAAGCCATACGGCGGAGGGCCGGGACTGGTATTTCGGATTGAACCGCTTTTTAAAGCGGTTCAATCCTTGAGTTTAAAGTTTAAAGTTAAAAGTTCAAAGTTAAGGAAAAAAGAAAAAATTATTCTTTTTTCGCCGCGCGGAAAAAAGTTTACCAATGAGTTGGCAAAAAAATGGTCTAAGTTCGACCGACTGATTTTAATTTGTGGGCGGTATGAGGGCGTGGATGAGCGAGTGGCGGAATATATCGCCGACGAAGTTATCTCGGTTGGCGACTTTGTGCTTAATGGTGGGGAAGTGGCGGCGATGGCGGTTATCGAAGCCATCTCCCGTCAACTTCCGGATTTCATGCACGACGCCGACTCGGCTACCAAAGATGACCATGCCCAATACACCAAACCAGAAATATTTTATCCTAAAAAAGGTGTCAGTTGGAAAGTGCCGAAAGTTCTTCTTTCGGGTAACCATAAAAAGATTGCGGAATGGCGGAAAAAGAATAACCACTAATGGCTATTGACTCTTTATTTTGGCCGAGTATACTAGAGAGACCATTAAGGTTAGTAGCGATTTGGACTTTAGAGACCCAACCGCTATCCCGCCACAATTAGACACATAGTTAAACCACGATTGATCGCCCCAGTGTCGAAGTTGTCTTTTGTTGAGCCTGTCCCTTTTGGGACCAGTCCCTGCGGCTCAACGCGAAGGCAATATCGGAAGCGGGACGGCTAATCGTGGTTCTGCTATTCTCAAAATGAGGATAAAGAACCAACCCTCCTATGCCAAGGCTACGGAAGGGCAAGGGAAAGAACATTGTCAATTTCATATAGTTAACCAGTGAATTTTCTGCCCGTCTCGGTAGCAATACCCGACGTGGTAGATTTCTTAAGAGAGTTTGATTCTGGCTCAGGATGAACGCTGGCGGCACCGATAAGTCATGCAAGTCGAACGGTATAGTCGCAAGACTATATAGTGGCGAACGAGTTAGTAACACATTGGTATCTACCTTTTAGTCGGGCACAACCCCGCGAAAGCGGGGCTAATTCCCGATAGTCTCGTAAGAGTAAAGACGCAAGTCGCTAAGAGAGGAGCCTATGTCCTATCAGCTTGTTGGCGGGGTAACGGCCCACCAAGGCTATGACGGGTAGGGGGTGTGAGAGCACGACCCTCAACGACGAAACTGAGAACGGTTCGTACACCTACGGGTGGCAGCAGACGAGAATATTCGACAATGGGCGAAAGCCTGATCGAGGGATGCCGCGTGCAGGAAGAAGGGCTTCGGCCTGTAAACTGCTTTTGTTAGGGAAAAACTTTGATTGTACCTAAAGAATAAGGGGTTGCTAACCTCGTGAATTTTTCTATCGCCTCCTCGGGCGATAGCGCGAGTCCTCATAGGAATATGAGGTAAAAAATACTTGGCTTATATGCTGGAAAACCCAGTTAATAGTTTGGTACCAGAAATGGTGACAATCTAAACTAAAATTTTGTTGATTTAATCAATAAAATTGCTGGAAAATCAGCAGGAAACTCGCTATAATTAGGTAGTGATACTTACCCAAAAACAACAAGAAATCATCATCGGTAATATACTAGGAGATGGGGGTGTTTATTTCTCACCAAGAGGAATGAATGCTCACTACTACATGAAACAATCTAAGGAACATTCAGAATATGTTCATTGGTTGTTTAAAGAGCTTAAAAATCTTTGTCCTTCTACGGTGAAGGAAAGAAAAGATAATAAGCAACTATACTTTTATAGTTCTCCTCATAGTGATTTAACCGTATTGAGATATTTCTTCTACTCAGATGATGGCAAGAAAATAGTACCGGAAAATATTCGGGAACTACTTACTTCCCCATTATCTTTAGCAGTATGGTTTATGGATGATGGCACACTTGATTTTCGATTAAAAGATCATTGTGCTTTCCACCTGTGTACTAATTGCTTTTCTAAAAAAGAAGCACAATTACTCGCCGATGTTTTAAAAGAAAACTTTGGCATAGTGGCATCGGTACATTATACTCTGTGTCGTGGAAAACGACATGCCAGAGTATATATTGGTGCGCAGGGTCGTGATCAATTTATTAAATTGGTTAGTCCATATATCCTAGATTGTTTTAAGTATAAATTACCCAAATATAGAGGGGCTCCTCAGAGACTTGATTCTTAACTGAATCGGATAGTAAGCGGTGAAACTAATTAATTTTAGTGGATGACTTACTATAACACGCCGAGAATCCCACCTTCCATATTGGAAGAGGATTGTGAGATAGTCCATGTGTAAACATAATTATTTTGTAATTTTGTACTACATCGCCAGCAGCAGCGGTAATACGAGGACCCCAAGCGTTATCCGGAATTACTGGGCGTAAAGCGTGAGTAGCCGGTTTTGTTAGTCCGATGTTAAATCTTGAGGCTCAACTTCGAGACCGCATTGGAAACGGCAAGACTAGAGTGGGTAAGAGGCAGACGGAACGTGCAGTGTAGGGGTGAAATCCATTGATATTGCACGGAACACCAAAAGCGAAAGCAGTCTGCTGGTGCTCTGCTGACGGTCAATCACTAAAGCGTGGGGATCAAAAAGGATTAGATAAATCCGTGTGTGCGTCGGCGATAAGTCGATGGGCATACTAAATGGTGTCCCCCTTGATAGCGATATCAAGGTGCGCATCTAGCTGTATCGGGGAAACCCTAATTTCGTTATAATTAATAGCAAAATGGGTAATCCCGAGGGAAGTCCCGCCTTGGCGGGACCCCGTAGAGACTTAGTCGTAAGACTAATGGAGATTAGTAATTATTGTAAAGAAATTGTTTTAGGTTCACTTCTTGGAGACGGTTCTCTTATTATTTCCAAGAATTACAGAAGGGCTCGGTTTGAGTTTCGACACTCTATTGTTCAAAAAGAATACTTTTTCTGGAAAGTGAAAGAATTAAATGAAATTTCCAGGGAAAAATCTTTTAGGCTACAGCCTGCCGATGGATGGAGTAAGAATAAAAAGCTTCATTTTGGTAGTGCCGTGAGTGATTTCCTAACAGATATCCATCGCCTTACCCATCAGGGAAACATTTTTGTTATCAGAAGAAAATGGCTAAGTAATTTATCAGCCGTTTCTCTTCTTGTATGGTGGTTAGACGACGGCTCGTTAGTTAAAAATTCTCGTCAGGGTGTTTTTTGTACCGAAGGTTTTAAACGGCATAGCATTGTAAAACTTTCCAAGTACATGAAACAAACATGGGATATCGAGACTCATGTTGCGCGAAGAGGTAAATACTATCAGTTGAGGATATATTCCACAGAAGAACTTAAAAAGTTTCTCAGAATTATCCTTCCTCATTTCAGGGTAAAAAGTATGTTGCCCAAGGTAATCCTTCTTTACAAAGATTTGCGGCTCCAAAAACGCTGGATCTCTGAAGTTGTTAAATTAACAAATTTTTCCGAAAAAGTTGTAAATAAATATTACAGACAAAAAAGAAATAGATGGAAAAGTTTCAGAGAATGATATAGTCCATGCTCATAGTAATATGAGAATAATACATAACCCTTGTAGTCCACGCCCTAAACGATACACACTAGCTATTGGGAGCATCGACCCTTCCAGTGGCGAAGCCAACGCGTTAAGTGTGTCGCCTGGGAAGTACGATCGCAAGATTAAAACTCAAAGAAATAGCCGGGAATTTGCACAAGCGGTGGATCATGTGGTTCAATTCGACACTGAGCGAGGAACCTCACCAAGGCTTGAAATCCAGCTGCAAGCTCCAGAAACGGAGTCGCCTTCGAGGGTGCTGGACAGGTGCTGCACGGCTGAAATAGCTTACTAGCTAATTAGCTTCTTAGCTTATTAGTAAAAAGCAAAACCAATCGGCCAGTCATGGAGTAATCTGTGATAAAAAAGACCAACTCATATCGGTGAAGCCCAGAACGGGTAATACCGAGGGAAGTTATTTATTCAAATGACCCCGTAGAGACTTTGTTCGCCGGAGGGCGGACAGGATGGCAGACATATAAAAAATAAACTGCCATAAAACGTTGGCCCCCGCCAAGGCGGGGTGAAAGTATAGTCCGTACCATTAGGAATAGTGGATAAATACGGTCGTCAGCTCGTCATGTGAATGGTTTCCTTAAGTGGATTAACGAGCGCAACCCCCATCGTGTGTTATATGTGTCACACGAAACTGCTTTCGTAAGAAAGAGGAAGGTGGGGATGACGTCAAGTCAGCGTGGCCCTCTGATGCCTTGGGCTACACGCATGATACAATGGTTGTTACAATGGGTCGCCAACCCGCGAGGGGGAGCTAATCCCATCAAAAGCAACCTCAGTTCGGATAGGAGGCTGAAACTTGCCTCCTTGAAGCCGGAATCGCTAGTAATCGCGGATCAGAACGCCGCGGTGAATACGTTCTCAAATTTTGGACTCACAATGAAAGCGCCTGGCAGGTTATTTTTCTAAGCGGTTAAAATCCGCTCCCTCATGGCTAATGAGGTGTAGTTGAAGATTAGGTCCGACGCCGCGAGGATCGGACCGAAGGAATCGGAGACAAATGATAGCTTCTCAATAAAAATGTCGTATCGACCCATGGTTGGGCAGTGAGCATGGGGAAGATGTTTAAAAAAGACACGAGAAGATGTCAGGAAAAGAAATATAACTAACCCAGGGAGATCTGTCGGGGATAATCACAAAATGATTTGACGCCCCGTCAGAAGTCAGCTAGACTATAGTAATACGAGCGCGTGCGCTCTATGAAGGGTCTACTCTAAAATGTTAAATCCTGAATATATAATTGGTCTCGTTGATGGCGAAGGAAGTTTTACTGCCTATATTCGCGACCCGAATAGTAGCAGTGTTAGAAAGCGTCGAGTAGTAGTCGAACCAAGATTCTATATTAAGTTAATTGAGAGAGATAAAGATATTCTCTATCAACTTAAAGAATATTTTGGTTGTGGCAGTGTCTACTTTCAACGCGACAAACGACCGAATCATCAGCAATGCTACCGATATGAAGTATTCAATTGGAAGGAGTTACGGAAAATTATTATTCCTTTCTTCCAGAAGCATCAGTTACGGTTTGCCTCCAAGAAAAACGATTTTATAATATTTTGCGATATTATGAATCGAATTGAAAAAGGCGAACATAAAACCGAAGCGGGATTGAAAAATCTTTGTCAGATAAAAGCAAAGATGCACTAGGAGCTCGTCGCATGCGGGAAATCCGCAGGTGCGATGGGAACGTCAATTCTGAAATCACAGAAGACAATTGCCCGTCAACTCAAGGGAGCCGGGAATACCCGAAGACCCGTATTATATATGGGGACACGGTAGGCTCGGTAACAAGGAGTAAGTCGTAACAAGGCAAGGCTAGCGGAAGCTGGTCTTGGATCACCTCCTTTCTATTTTTGAACATTATGTTCTTAAACCTAGAAAGGTTAGTAGTAGGAGATGAGAAAAGGGAAATTAGATTTCTAATTTGTCATATCACACTCTGACCTACATAAAGATGTCGATTCAGGCACTTTCTAATCAAAATAGAAAGTGCATGGGAGGGGTCCGACCTCAAAATCGGAGTTCGATTGTGCTGGAACAAAAAGCGCACATAGCTGGTCCCGATGTTACAGTCGGGGAGCCGATCCCGCGTTAGCGAGCGTCGGCTTTAACTATATGAAATTGATTGTGTTTATCAAAAGCCCCGCCGTGGCGGGGCTTTTGATTTGAGAAAATCTGTTGTATCATTTATACATGAATATCGTTCCCGCGGACATATTAAATTCGATTCCATTTTTTGGGATTGCGATTGTATTCATATCCCTAGTTTATTGGATTCCGGCGTTTTTTATTGTTTACCATTTGACTCGTTTCGGTATCGGGTCTCGGCCGAAATTTATTGCCCTTGTGTTTCTTGTCGGTTCGGTTATTCTCTTTAGCCTTTTTATTATCGGTGCCAGCCAGTTTGATTTATCGGTACTGGCGCAACAGGCGGGGGATTATATCAAATCTTCATTATGAAATTTTTATCTGTCTTTACGGAAACTCATAATACTTTTGAAGGCCAACGGCCCTACGAACATACCATCGTGTTGCTTCATCGGCATTGGTTTGTTCTGGCGATTAAACTTGCCGGGTATTTATTAATTGCGCTTATACCAATTGTTGTGTATTCAGGTCTTTTAAACTTCGCGGGCTTTGTATATTTTCAAGGCTTGTATTTAGTTTTTACCACGGGCTTTTATTTGATCTGGTGGTACTCGCTTTTTTATGTGATCACGATGTATCTTTTGGATACTTGGATTATTACCAATCATCGAGTTATTGATAGCGAACAGCACGGTTTTTTCAATCGGACCGTGGCCGAATTAAGTCTGGCCAAAATTCAAGACGTGAGTACAAGAATTGAAGGTCCCCTGGCGACATGGCTGAAATTTGGGTATCTTGACGTTCAAACCGCCGGTACCAGTCCCAAGTTTTCCTTCAAACAAATTCCAAATCCGCTTGCCGTGAAAGATGAACTGATGCGGGCCCATAATGAATATATTGCCGAACACCCCGAAGGAATAGAGATTCACGAAGAACAAGGTTTATAAAACCGTCCCGCCATGGCGGGACGGTTTTATAACGACTCACAAACAAGGGCTACTTAATCTGATAGGTGAGAGTCACGTTTATAACAACGTCATTTTCGCCGGTGGAAATGGTCGGTTCTGGTCCGCCTCCGCCCATACCGACGGCCTTTGTATCATAATACATGGGGACGGGATAGCCACCGGAATCTTCAGAAAAGTTTACTATTTTACCAAGACGGACGCCGACTTGCTTTTGTAATTCCTGGGCCTTTTTCTTGGCGTCATCAATGGCCAATTGACGAGCCTGTGATTTCAAGGCATCCGGGTTTTCGATCTGCAGGCCAAGGTTATTAACTTGATTCGCGCCGGCAGAAACTAATCCACTCAATATCGTGCTAATCTTTGTCAGATCGCGAACTTTAATTTCGTATGATTGAGTGACTTGGTAGCCGGTGATAGTGGCCTGACCGCCATATGGGGGATACTTATATTGGGGAGTCACATTATAACCACTGGTTTTAATGTCTTTCTCGGCGATGCCTTGCTTCTTTAAAAAACTATCAACGGCATTTGATTTTGTGCTGTTGCTGTCTTGGGCCGATTTAGAATCAATTGCTTGAGTAACAATGCTGGCCGAGATAACAGCAATATCGGGTTTGGCTGTAACTTTGCCCTCACCGCTGAATGAAACAGTATTAGTGGTCGTGGCGGTATTGGAGACTTGATTAATTTCGACCAAGAGGAAAAGAGCTAGGATTACTAATGCGAGACTGCCTGACCAAACAAGGGGTTTTAAATTAACCATTAGTAGTTAGCCATTAGAACTTAGTTGTTGGAACTAAATCATAAATGACTTATTAAACTATCATAATTAGTGTATTATACGGGATATGAAAAATAAAGATATAGTAGTAATTCTGGACAATATTCGAAGCCGAGAAAATGTCGGTTCTATTTTTCGGACCGCCGATGCCGCCGGAGTTTCTAAAATTTACCTTTGTGGAATCACACCAACACCAAGTGCTGAAAAACAATCATTGCTATCTGAATACGATCGTATCAAAATAGCAACGGATAAAATCGCAAAGACGGCATTGGGAGCGGAAAAATGGGTGCCTTGGGAATACTACAAGCAGACATGGCAATTGATGGAAAAACTAAAAAAAGATGGCTATCAAGTATTAGCTTTAGAAAAAGTGAACCGCCCCTTTGACGGGTTCAGGGCAAGCAAGGATATCTTCAAATTTAGGGTCAAAGATGGGCCTCTAGTCCTAGTGGTGGGTAATGAGGTTTCGGGGTTATCCCCGAGGGTTCTAAGACGGTCAAGTGAGGTAGTGAGTATCCCTATGTATGGCCGGAAGGAGTCCCTAAATGTTGCGGTTGCTTTTGGAATTGCGGTCTATGCGCTCATTGGGGCATAGTTTAAAAGACCAGTATAAAGGTATATAAAAAGTGAAATTATTTTGTAATCTTTAGGTATGTTATTAACAGAATATATACTAGATAAGTATGACCTAGGATAAGTTATAGTTATTCATTTTGGGCTATCTGATATAATAAGGACAGGCTATGAAAACACCAACCAAAACCCTAGAACGGAAATTGCTTAAATCTGGCTATGATTGTGTAATTGGGGTGGATGAGGTGGGAGTGGGGTGTTTGGCTGGACCAGTCGTGGTTTGCGCCACGTGTTTTTCGAAAGATTTTTACAAAAAAGAGCATTATAATTTTGCTGGCCTTAAGGAGTCAAAGCTTCTTTCGGCTAGTCAACGGGAGTTATTTGTAAAGGAATTTTTGAAGGAAAAAAAACTAACATACGCAATCTCACTTTGCTATCCAAAAAAGATTGATGCGGTAAATATTTACCAAGCGACTCGAACGGCGATGCGAAGAGCGATTAAAAATGTCTCTTCAAAAAATTCTCGAACGGTTGTTCTTATTGACGGTAACAAAAAAATTAAAAACTTGGAATTTGACCAACGGGCGATTATAAAAGGGGACCAAAAAGTTTTCATCATTGCTTGCGCCTCGATTATCGCTAAAGTCTATCGCGACAAGATGATGAAACGGTACGCGAAGCAATTTCCCGCATATGGATTTGAACAACACAAGGGTTATAGCACTAAAATACATCAGAATGCTCTAAATAAGTACGGTCCTTGTCCCGTTCATCGGCGTTCTTTCAGGCTTATTTATTAATATCCACTGGTGCTTACCGGTCTATTTGTTAAACTAATATCACGATGGTAAAAATAGCAATAAATGGATTTGGAAGGATTGGACGGGGCTTTTTTAAATTAGTCCTTCGACAGGCTCAGGATAAACTTGAAATAGTGGCGATTAATGACCTCGGAGGTTTAAATGATTTAGCGTACCTTCTTCAACACGATTCCGTTTATGGAAATTATCGTGGAGATGTAAAAACTAAAATCGAAAATCTAAAAAACTACCTGATCGTCGATGAAAAAGATTACCTTTTTTTGAACGAAAAAGACGCTACTAAACTTCCTTGGGCGAATCTCGGCGTGGATATTGTCGTTGAATCATCGGGTGCATTTGAAAGTTATGAAAAAGCGGCGGTTCATAAAAAAGCTGGTGCCAAGCGCGTGGTGATTACGGCACCGGCGGAAGATGAAGATGGACCCGATGGCCGGACAGTTTTGATGGGCATTAATGAAGAAGATTTAAAAACCTGCACAATTTCTTCAAATGGCTCTTGTACGACTAATTCCGCTGCTTCAATAATGCAAATCTTTTCCGATAAATTGGGTATCAAAAAAGCTTTTTTAAATACCGCCCATGCTTATACCGCCAGCCAAGCATCAGTTAAAAATCCAAGTATAATACCTTCCGCAACCGGCGCTGAAATCGCTGTTACTCGTGTCATTCCGGAATTAAAAGACAAGTTTGACGGCATGGCGATGCGAGTTCCGGTTCAGGACGGCTCAATTTCGGCAATTACGTTTGTCTCGGCCCGGCCGACGACAACGGAAGAGATTAATTCAATCTTGAAAACAGCCGAAGCCGAACCGCGCTGGCAAGGGATTTTTAAAACAATTTCCGGTTCTGTTGTTTCATCCGATATAGTTGGCGATCCCTATCCAGCCATTGCCGATCTCTCCCTTACCAAAGTCGTTGATGGCGACCTTTGCTGTGTCTATTCCTGGTATGACAATGAGTTTGGATATGCGAATAGCCTTGTTGTCCATGTATTAAAAGTAGCAGGGAATCTATAATGTCCGAATTACATATAATTAAACAACCTATTTCTCATGATGAGCTTAAAAGAATCGCCTCGGAGCGTTATGGCGACTTAGTAAAAGGTGCGGTTGATATAGAAAAAGGGATTATGGTTTTGGGCGGTGAGTTACATATTGATGAAGCCCTGAAATTAATTGAGAAGTTCCAATCCAAGGGCAAGGATATTTGGGGCATAAATCTCTATCCGGAAAAGACGGGGGATGATATGATTGAGTTGGATTCCATGATTAACTTAAAACCCGATCTTGGGAATCGTAGTCGGGGCGTGGATTCTTTAGAAATACAGGAGAAAATAAAAAATATCGTCCATAAACTTATCGTATGAGCAATGTATCTGATAATCGTTGGCACACGCTTCCATTGGCCGAACAGATGGCCAATATTGGTTCGGAGGTCGGGCGGGCGGCAAAATGGCAAGGGAAAGACGACGCTCGTTTTGATGGTGCGATTAGTCGCGCTATGGAATTGATTGATCTGACGCTGGAAGATCCCCGTTGGCATAATCGGCTATTAGAACTTAGCCGTTTCAAAGAATTTTTCTGTGATGCGGTGCTAGGAGGCCATGAATACGACACAACATTTGCTAGCTTGGAAAAATATCTCACGCCTTTTATGAATGTAACCACTCGAACATACTCAACAATTTAATGTTGTCCCAATACATCGACGACTCACCTTTGCTAATGCTACGGCGAGGTAAACAAAAAAGTGAGTAATTATATTTCCGAAAATAAAATTGAAGAGCTGGAAATCAAGGCGAATAAGGCGCGGGAGCTTGTGATTGAGATGTTAACGGAGGCGGGGTCGGGGCATACGGCCGGGCCGATGGGGATGGCCGATATTTTTACGGCTTTATATTTTCATGTTTTAAATCACGACCCCAAAAATCCCGATTGGGCCGAGCGAGACCGATTAATTCTTTCCAACGGTCACATCTGTCCAATTCGATATGTTTCCATGGCGATGTCAGGATATTTTCCGATTGAAGAATTAAAAACGTTACGAAAATTCGGCTCACGGTTACAGGGTCATCCGGAGCGAGAAAGATTGCCGGGGCTAGAAACAACCTCTGGACCATTGGGTGAAGGGCTAGGCCAAGCGGCTGGTATCGCTTATGGCGCGAGGATGTCCGTCAAAGGCGGATCCGCCTCTGGCGGAGACAAATTTAGAGTATATGTCATAATGGGTGATGGCGAACAAGATGAAGGCAATGTGTGGGAATCGGCCATGTTTGTAGGAAAAAATAAATTAAGCAACCTCACGGCCATTATTGACCGCAATAACATTCAGATTGATGGGATGACTGAAGACATCATGCCTTTGGAAAGTTTGCGGGCGAAATATGAAGCTTTCAATTGGCACGTTTTAGAAGTTGATGGCCATAATATAGAAGCGTTCGTCGATGCGATTGAAGAGGCCAAAGCCATTTATGAAAAACCAACTGTGATTATCGCCCACACTATTCCGGGTAAAGGAATCCCTGAAATTGAGTTTGATTATACCTGGCACGGTAAGCCGCCTAAACCAGAGGAGGCTAAAAAGTTTCTTCACGAGCTTCGAACGTTGGGTGGTAAAATTAAATCTGAACATCAGTGAACAGAATATTAAATCTAAAATCTAAAATCTCAAATATTTCTAATTTTTTATTTTTTAGATTCTTTGAAGGGGGGTGTTGTTGTATGATGAGTAGCGAAAGATGCCGATGTCCGCACCATCTGGTCATGAAAATTTTGGTAGTGCTCGCCTGGATTTCGGGTATTTTGTTTTTCTGGTCCAGCTTGGGGACGAGAGTATTTTGGGGATTTGACGCCGGTTATTGGGCTTGGGTAGTCGTAATTTTAGTTTTGTTATCCAAAACTACGGGATGCTGTAAGTGTTGCTGTGGCGACAGACACTGCAGTACGTGTCCAGTACAGAAGTAGTTATTAGGACTTAGCCATTAGAACTTAGGAGTACTAAAATCTAATGGCTAACGACTAATGGCTGGTTCAACTATTTCATGATTAATTCCGACGCAAAACTAATTACCGACTTATCGAACCCGGAAATGATGCCGACCCGCGACGGCTATGGGAAAGGTTTGGTTGCGGCGGGGGAGAAAGACGAACGAGTTGTTGTCTTGTGCGCGGATTTAACGGAGTCAACCCGCGTGGAAGCTTTCAAAGATAAATTTCCGGAACGATTCATTGAAGTTGGCGTGGCCGAACAGAGTTTAGTAACTGTCGCTTCGGGTCTGGCTAATTACGGCAAAATTCCGTTTATCTCTTCATACGCTGTGTTTAGTCCGGGCCGGAACTGGGAACAAATTCGAACGACGGTGGCTTTGAATAATGTGCCTGTAAAAATTGCCGGTCATCATGCCGGTATTTCAGTCGGGCCGGACGGCGCGACCCATCAAGCTTTAGAAGATATTGCTTTGATGCGAGTTTTGCCTAATATGATTGTGGTCGTGCCTTGTGACGCGATTGAAGCCGAGAAAGCGACACTGGCCGCCGCGTTTAACAGTCAACCAACATATCTGCGATTTGGTCGAGATAAATCGGCCGTCTTTACTACCCCAGAAACGCCGTTTGAAATCGGGAAGGCTATTGTATTGCGAGACCCCGCCTCGGCGGGGCAGGTGGCAAATGACGTGGCCATTGTCGGTTGTGGGATGTTACTTTATAACGCCCTGGTTGCGGCCGAGGAATTATCCAGAGAAGGTATTGAATGTATGGTCATCAATTCTCACACCGTGAAACCATTGGATGGAAAAACCATAATCGAAGCGGCTCAAAAAACCGGCGCGGTAGTATCCGTGGAAGAGCATCAAATCGCCGGCGGTTTAGGTTCAGCCATAGCCGAACTCTTGGCCAAAAACTATCCCGTGCCCCAAGAGTTTATCGGTTTGCAAGATCGATTCGGCGAGTCTGGTACCACGGAAGAGCTTATCAAAGCTTGTGGGTTGGGTGTTACTCATATTAAAGACGCGGTGAAAAAAGTAATCGCCAGAAAAAATAAATAATTTATTTATGTTCAAAATGTACGCAATTGCGTACATTTTGAACAATACTTTTTATTAGACTGTTCCGTCTGCGGGTTTCTTGAGGAGTTCTTTGAGTTTGGCCAAATCGTTGGTCATGCGGAGTTTAACTTGAGGGTCATTCACGGCGTGATTAGGATGGAAAGTGGGAATCAATTCATAACTGCCAAAATTAAAGATTCGGCCGTGGACATTATCAAGCGGTTGGCGCAAACCGATTCCATTTAAAGCGGCCATGCCGAGGGTGACAACCACTTGTGGGTTGATGGCCTTGATTTCTTCTTTAAGGAAAGGAATATGAGATTTAATCTCTTTGGGTGAAAGAATCTTGCCGGGTTGAGCCGAGTATTTTACCACGCTAGTGACGTAAATATGTTTTTTATCGATGCCGACTGATTTCAAGACCTGATGGAGCATTTTTTCGGAGAGGCCGGTGAGGGGGCGAGATTCGCGCATTTCGTCGGGTCCCGGAATTTCGGTTACAAAAACAACTTTGGCGGGCACGGAACCGCTCCCGAAGATCAGTTTTTTGTTTAGGAATTTTTTCTTCAGAGCTTTATTGACTCTGTCCAATTCCTGTGGGGTTGTAGTGGCGGTTGCTTTCATGGAAACGAATTAACCAATCCACTTGGGATTTACTTATCTTAGCATGATGAGAGTAATTTGGCAAGAGCTTTTCTTTTTGCTATTATTTCAGAACTACGTTGGGTGCGTAGTTAAGTGGTATAACGCCGTCCTGATAAGACGGAGGCCGGAGGTTC
>ERZ1292629.1024-Hain-H43-01um-R1-1024-length-29342-cov-25_pt1 | contig 29342 bp, 38 predicted proteins | sample MGYA00564399_ERZ1292629 | MGnify/ENA primary metagenome ERZ1292629 (study PRJEB36523, sample SAMEA6512636) | groundwater metagenome | collected 2019-01-08 | study: AquaDiva: Metagenomics assemblies of 32 groundwater samples
GGATATCATAAGTGCCTTCGAAGCATTTGTTCCGGGTTCGAGTCCTGGCGGGCGCGCAAATGTCTCACGAAAAGAAATCAACTCTAATAAGTAATTTTGTAACCATCTTAATTTTAATTGCTTCTTACAGACAATGGTGGGACATTGCTTATGATGGTGCTTTAGTTACAAAGGAATGGGTAAAAATTTTATTTCTAATTTGCATCATTCTTTTATTATATTCAAGCTCGCTTATTGTTTATAAAGAAATGCGAAAATAATAACGCAATACTATTTATTTTATTCTGGTTTTTTTAGCTTTTTCAACTCCCAGATTAATGATTTTTATTGGTTAGGTATACACTCCAAAACTTGCTTTTTTATCTCAAAAGAGGGATAGTATTGTTAGTTATAAATCTTACAAAATATTAAAATTACTATGAAAAATAAAATTCTTACAATATTTTTATTGCTTTCTATAACAATACCACAAATGGTTTCTGCTATTTGGTGGAGTCCAATATCGTGGTTTAGAGAAAAAGAGTTTGTTGTGACACCCTTGAACGAGGAAGTGAAACAAATTCCCACAACAAGCAAACCATCTATCACAGAACCACAAACTATTGAAAAAGAAATCATTAAAGAAGTGCCTGTAGAAAAAATAGTTGAGAAGATTATTACAAAACCAGATCAATTGGTTATAGATGAAAACAACTTTCTTAAAAATAAAATTAAAGAATTATAAATAAAACTCCAAACATTGCAATCTACCTCAACTCAATGTTTCTTAGAATTAAACAAATTACAGGAAAGAATTAAAGAATTAGAAGCACCATTATCACAAACTGAAATTAGACGAAAAGAATTGAATATGCAGATAGCCAATCTCGACCTTGAGATCACAAAAACACGTAATGGTTATTATGGCAGAGGTTGTTCGAATGAAGGATGTCCAAACGATGGTTTGGGAGAAGGTATACAACGAATGCTTGCTCCTCTAGAAGTTCAAAGAGCACAACTTCAACTGGAACTTTCTAAATTGTAAAAAGTTTTGTAAATAATTAAAATTAATATGAAAGAAAACCTGAACCGCTATTGTTATTTGAAAATAGCTTAACAGAATGCTAAATAAATCATCTCATATTTAATTAAATCAAAAGGCACGAAAAACTTAAATAATTGAACTATCTAAGAGATATTCAAATGGAAATATCAAAGAATAATCCAAAAGAATTTGCTTTCAATGAAATATGTGCGTTAAGTATACAAGCTGGGGTATCGCGCTTGAAAAATGTTTACACGACAAAAGATAATGCTAAACGCAAAAAATGGCGTAAGAAAGTCCACAATATTTTGTATAAAGTGTTAGAAAGCATATATTCAGCCGACAATATTTCCTGTATAGAAAATTTTATTAAGGACACTTCTGACAATAAGGTCCTTCAGAACAGGAAGCTAACTTTTGGTGTTGCGCAGAAAATATACAATTTATTTTTGAAATATTGTTGGTCTTTGGGATGGATAGATGAACCGGAAGATTGCCCGATTGACAGCCGTATTTTGAGTACACTGGGGTTAAAATTTCGCTGGTCAAAAATGAACCGAGAAGATTATCTACAAGCAATGAATGTAATTGACGGCAAACGTAAAAATAAAAGCCGTGCTATGTGGGAATTTCAAGAGTGGGAAAAAATGCGGTGGAAATACAGATAGGCTAAGAAATGTTAAGGCCCGCCAAGATTGGACTACGCAATCAGCTCTGGAAAATAAACAAAATTACCTGTAATATTAGTTCTAACATCGCTCAATAGTCCGCCAAAATTTAGTTTTTCTAGTGCGGCCAGGGGTAATCGAAACCCCGCCTGGTCCTTGGCAAGGACCCGTCCTACCACTAAACCATGGCCGCAACATTTATAATTTAGCACAAAAATAAAAATAACTCACCTCCAACCCCTCTCTTACATTAAGATAGGGAAAAAATGTCCTAAAAATGCTAAAATGTCTTTGTGGTATAGTTGGCGTTAATTTTCAACAAAACTGGGGATAACTTAGGGGACAATGTGTATAAGTCATCCTTTCGCTGACGGACAAAATTATGGCGAAACATAACAAAATAGGGGAAATGGGAGAGAGTATCGCGGCAAAATACCTTAAAAATAAAGGGTTTTCTATAATAGACAGAAATTATAGGAGAAAATGGGGCGAATTGGACATTATTGCCCAAAAAGACTTGGTTCTTCACTTTATAGAAGTTAAAACAGTTAGTCGAAAAAGCTTTGGTGGTCATTTTGAGCAGGAAATAAACAATTATAGGCCGGAAGACAACATGCACCCATGGAAATTAAAAAGACTTAGGAGAGTTTTACAGACGTATTTGCTTGAATCCCACTTCTCTACCCCCTTCGCACAAGGCTACGGAGGGTCAAAGAAAGCTTCGCGGGACAAGAATAAGGAAATAGAATGGCAGTTTGATTTGGCTTGTGTTTTTTTAGACCAGGAAAAGAGAGTAGCCAAAGTCAAATTTATAGAAAATCTGATTTTATAATTTCGGGCTGCCGGGGAATTGCACCCGGGCCTTACGGACCCCATCCGCAAATACTACTTTTATACTACAGCCCGTTTTTCGGAGTGCCGAGAATCGAACTCGGACCTAATGCTCCCAAAGCATTTATACTACCACTATACTACACTCCGTAATGAAAAAAATGATACTATAAAACCATGGTTTAAGCCAATTTATGTCTTCAAAATTTAAAAGGAAAAAAGAGGATTTTGTTTGTGAAAATTGTGATACAGAAGTGAAAGGAGATGGATTTACAAACCATTGCCCAAAGTGTTTGTATTCAAAGCATGTTGATGTTTTCCCCGGTGATAGGCAAGAGCGATGTCTTGGCCCCATGAAGCCCGTCTCGACCCAAGAGAGCGGAGGAGAGTGGTCAATCATTCATAGATGCCTCAAATGCGGCAAGGAGCAAAAGAATAAGATTTCAAAGGAAGATAATTTCAATGTAATAATCGAAATTTCAATAAAAAAATAAGCAAAAGAAAAGAGCTTGTAGGAAATTTACGACAAAATGTATGGCCAAAGCGGGTTAGCGTCCCTGTTTGATTTATAGCGAAAATTTGTTAAAATAGGCATATGTTGCAAAATTATATTTCAAATTATTTAAATAAGGCAAAATACGAGCTAATTGACGACAATAAGAAGTTTTATGCTGAAATAAAAGAGTTGCGCGGTGTCTGGGCCACTGGTGATACTTTGGAAGAATGCCGTCAAAATCTTGTAAATACTCTTGAGGGTTGGCTTATTTTGCGACTTCGCAAAAATCTGCCAGTGCCAAATCTTAAAATTCCAAGCTATCGTCTTGCTCTAAATAAATATGCCTAGATTGTATTCAATCTCTTGGTATAAATTTGTAAGAAAAATGAGAATTTTTGGTTTTAGTGGTCCTTATCAAGAGGGGAAACATCCTTATATGATTAAGGGTTCCGTTTCTGTTACAATTCCAAATCCTCATTCTGGAGACATAAGTTATGATTTGTTGAATCGGATCCTGAAACAAGCCGGTATTTCAAAAATTTCTTGGATAAATAGGAGATAAGAATTAATTTTGATAGTGAAAGGGAGAGTGGTCCCTTGTCCACCGTTGCCTCAAATGCGGCAAAGAACGGAAAATAAAATATCAAAACAAGATGATTTTGATGAGGTGGTGGAAATTTCGATTAAGGATTAAACATTGTGCGGGATGGGAGAATTGAACTCCCGACTCAAGTTTGGAAAACTCGCATTTTACCACTAAACTAATCCCGCGGTTTTTGTATTTTAACATAAAACTCTTTCTATCCAAGCCAAAATCATTTTTTATGTTAAGATAAATTGCAATTGCCGCCGTAGTTAAATGGATTATAACAGTCCCGTCCTAAGGGATAGTTGAGGGTTCGATTCCCCCCGGTGGCGCTATCAGGGTACATAATGCACGTCGTTCCATGCTCTGTTTTTCTTGGTTTTCTAAAAACATTTCTTTAATAATTCCAGAGGTGGAGTTTTCTATCTTTCTGACGCAGTCAAGCAAAAAATCAATGTAAAAAATTTCACTTTTCATAAATAGTTTTAAGTTCCGGTCTTATATATGGCTCTAAAAATTTGTTGATATATCCTTCAGATACTAGATCCACATCTTTTCCAAGTTTTTCTTCCAACTTTTCTTTAAGCTGCATATACTCGTAAATATCCATGTCCACTTCGCTCAAATCAACAAGTATGTCAACATCGCTGTCTGGGCGATCGTCTCCACGGGCAACCGAGCCGAAAACAGACGCTTTTTTAACGCCATATTCGCGCAAAATCGGTGATATTTTTTCTTTTACTTCGTCAATACTCATAACTTAATCATTATACCACAAACGCTCACTCTGTGCCCATTTTCTTAACTTTTCACTTTGAAACTCGTAAATGAATGGGGTGCGCACCGAAGCCAAAAAATGGTCCACATCTCTGGCGGTGAACATCTGGTCATCTGCAAGATCTGCGAGGAAAAAGGGCGAAAGGATGATTTGAAAAATCTCATCCTGACTCTCTTCTACTTCAACCGCATGCCCACTTTCCCATTCATCCTGCCTATGATTCCAATCGCTCTGCTGAGTGAATGGTGGCCGGCAGACCCGGATCGTTCGAACATCCACCAGAACACAGTAACAAAAACTGGATGCCTAATCTTTTGGAGAAGTTGGAGGCAAAATGAACATTCCCAAAGACAAAAGCTACCCGCCAAATGCTGTCCAATGCAACAAATGTGGTGGACACGGTTGCTCAACATGCAACGACAAAGGATGGCTTCCCAAAGGCCACCCAAACGGAAGGAAATGCGAGAGGGACGGATGCAACAATCCAATTCCTCCAGCGCAAGTTGCCATCTACTGCTCCAACCAATACGCCGCAGAAGATACATGAGTTCTTTCAGAAGGCCTGATCAGCGGTATTTGATCGGGCTTCCCTTCAAGAGTTTTTACGAATTTTTGAAGGGGAGAAATCTCTGTTGTAGTTCTTTGTAATAAGTCTGTCACCTAGACTCTAAAAACAGCGTGAGCTTGTCCGCGAGACAATGGAGAACCCATGATGAGAAAGACCAAGCTGAAGCAGGAAGAAATCAACGATTGGCAGAAAGCCAGAACAATGGCTTTAACAAGCGATGACCCAACGGTTTGTATCGAGGAAGGTGGAGCAGAAACTGAACTGTGTGAGACGATGGAGAATGTATATCAATACATCCAGCACGTTCTCTACATGGACGACAACCCACTTCGCTATTTTCGCAAATACTTCCCTGATTTCGAGTGGAAGTTCTACAAGGTCGAGAGTTTGGAAAAGCTCGCTCCGATCATCGCTAAAGCCGACTACATCTGGAGCAGCGACAAGAACATCTTCTATTTGTCGGAAGGGATTGTGGTAGCTATTCAGAAGGGGCAGAAAACGCCGCGAGTATTGCTGTATCGTCCCGACACGGATGGTCACCTGAAGACTTGGCAAGATGAAGAAAACATCAAACTTGCGAGACTCGTCCCGACCATCCGATTTGTGCACGGCGAAAATGGGGTCGGTACAGTCATCAAGTAATCTCCATGCATTACCGCCTCGAGAGTCGCTCGCTCTCCGGGCGGCTTTCTTTTTATAAAAAATGCCCAAAAGCACGCGAAAAGTATCCGCTACTCCATACCGCACATTTTCAGGCCTATTTTTTTTATTACTTTTGTTAATGTGTGAATGTTTTCCTATATCTCGTGCTTCTGCCAAGACCAATTCTTTCAATCAACTTTAAAGAAACGAGTCTTGATAATGCCTGCTTTATTGTCACCAGAGGGGTCTCATTTTCTAATTTTTCAGAAATTTCCTTCACGCCCAAAACTTCGATGTTTTTGAATAAATTCCACACCTCAAGCTGTTTTGGCGACATTATGTTTTCCGGCTGGTTTTTGTTTAATAGATTTTTAGCTCTATTTGTCTGTTCAATTAAGGCATCCAAAAGAAAAATCACCCATGCCAAAATATCTTCATTTTCAGTTTTGTGAAGTTTTTGAGTTTGTCTGAGAGACATATAATATTCGTTTTGTTTTTCTTCAATTATTTCTTCCAGAGATACATAAGGAATATATGAATACCCATTCTGGAGTAAAAGTAAATTAGTCAAAGCCCGACTTAATCTGCCATTGCCGTCATCAAACGGGTGTATTGCTAAAAATTCAAATACGAAATTTGCAATTACAAGCAATGGATGCAATTTTCTCTCTCTCAGTATTTCGTTTGTCCAGAAAATCACATCGTCCATTTCTTTTTTCACCAGATATGGAGGTGTTGGCCTGAAAAGTATTATTTCCTGCCCGTCTTTATTTTTTGCAACGACAACATTATCTTTATTTTTATATTTGCCTTTATGGATTTTATCTTTTTCTGAAAAATGCAGGAGGATTTCATGGAATTGCAAAATCTGCCCCTCTGTCAATTTGAGAGTTTTATAATTGTCAAAAATTCTTCCGAGCACATCGGCATATCCGGCTACTTCTTCAGCATCTCTGCCTTTCGGTTTTTTCAATTTTAATCCGGCGAGCAACCTTTCCACTTCTTCGTCGTTCATATTAGAACCTTCTATGCGGGTAGAAGAACCGGTAGAAGTAATGATTACCGATCTTTTAAGACGAGCTAAAATCTGGGGAGCCAAATTAATGCCTCCTTGCCATAGCCCTTTAAATTCATCAATTTTAGATATTTTTTGAAGAATCTCTGGGGTTATTTTTATTCTTTTGTTGAATCTTTCATCCATTGTTTATTGATTAATTTATACATATCTGATTATATACAATAGTATACGATTGTCAATTAGATACCTGAAAGCCCACATTATGCCCAATCTCCTTAGCTTTTATTTTGAAAGTAGGAAATGAATGAAGTGCACATCGAAGTTGTTTCTGTGTTGACGCTTTAACGCTCACCACTTGATATACACGAGTTAAATATTACTCGTTAACATTTCCTAGTTCTTTTTCTTCAGTCTCTAAAATTTGCTTCCATGTTTTAGAATCACCAGCACGAAAAATCGCTTGTTTTGCCTTGTAATTGACATTTATCTTTTCAATCCAGGAAGAATCTGATAAAAACAAATCAGCTACAGACTCCAATTCGCTATCATTTGCCTTTAAAAATAAATCGATCAAGTCTATTTGATCAGGCAATGACAAATTTGATTGAGCTATTAAATCTTTTACTTTTTCAAAATTAGTTTTCATATTTTTAAAAGATTAATGTCTAAGAATGATATAACCCGAAGATGCATCCGCCTGTTTTCTACTAGAATATAAGGTTTCTGAAGAGGCTTTCTTGTCTATATCGTCTAAGTTTGTCTTAACTTTATCAATGGTTCCTCCCATGCTATATTTTGAATCAAGATCTTGCAGAATAGTTTTAAGTTGTTCGGCAACTTGAGCTATTAATCTTAAGTCATCGACAGAGTATTTACGAAGTGTAAGAGTTGGCACAAGTTCTGCCTGCCTAATATTTCCCTTGGTAGGAAAATAGCATTCCCTCATGAAAGAACCTGCATTTGAATTTATGAAATGAATTGCGTCTTCCCTTGTTTTAACCTCGCTTAATTCTGATTTCGCCTGATCCAAAATTTCTTTTGCCCATTTTCCAGATTCGGTGACATTAGCTTCATTAATACTTTCTTTTTCGACTTGTTTAACTTTGACATCGGGAGATTTTTGTTCAGCATATGCTTCTTGAACCAACCCAGGAGCAGCAGACAACGCAGACACTAAAGTCATCACTCTGGCTATTTTTTTAGCTTTTCCAGAAAATCTCTCAAAAAGAGTTTTCTCTTTGTTCAAAGCTTGCTCTGGTTTAAAATCAGCAGATTCTATAGAATCTACAACTTCTTCCTCAGAGTTTTTTTGTTGCATGTTTTCCATTCCCATAGTTATTTTTATTAAAGTAATAACAATTAAAATATACTACACTATAAAGAATAAATCTATGCTAGTGATTTCTATGATTTTTGATCGAAAAGTATCCGCTACTCCATACCGCACATTTTTAGGTTAATTTTTTTATTGGAATCTTTCAGAATTGAAAGTATAAAGGAAGCGCGGGCGGAGGCCTGCTCTTTACCAACAAAGTTGCCTGGGTGTCGCTTGCAGCGACCAACTTTATTACTTTTGTTAATGTGTGAATATTGTTAACATCCCTGCCTGTCCCGCCATAGCTTTAGCGAAGGGGGACAAGGTAACGTCATTCAATAAACGGCACCTCAAAAACAAAAAACCACTTCAGGTGGTTTTTTGTAAGTAGGAACAAGCTTTAAGCTCTTGGTTAGAAATTTTAAGCTTTTATCTAACTGCTTCTTTTAAAGCTTTAGCGGCGCGGAACTTAGGCACTCTCATGGCCGGCACATTGACCGAAGCGCCGGTGCGAGGGTTTCTGGCCACTCTGGCGGCTCTTTGTTTGGTTGAGAAAATACCCAATCCAGCAACTGAAACCTCGTCTCCTTTTTTAAGAGCGCTTACAATTCCATCTATGATGGTTTCAACCACTTCCTCAGCTTGAACTTTGGTGCCATTGAGTTTGGCATGTACAGCATCAGCTAAATCTGCTTTATTCATTTTTTTAAATTAAAAAATTTTATAATTTCTCGACCTCGCCCGCCATAGCTTTCTTTGACCCTCCGAAGCTTTATGCGAAGGGGGTAGCGAAGGTGGGCCTTCCTTAAATTTCCTCCACAAGTAAGTATATATTCATTGGCTTTTTTGGCAATACCTTGACTATAAAGCTGTGGATACGCGAAATTAGGAAATTTTGGAAATAAGTCTAGAAAAAGATTCAGGATTAGAGGCCGCGATTTCGGAGAGCATCTTACGATTGATTAAAATGTTTATTTTTTTAAGAGATCCAATAAATTTACTATAAGACAGACCCTTTTCGCGCAACACCGAATTTAGCCTTACATTCCAAAGCCTGCGGAAATCGCCCTTTTTATCTCTGCGATGGGCAAAAGCATAAGCGCCGGCATGTGAAATCGCCTCATAAGCCTGCCTCTCTTTTTTTGACCGGCCAAAGCGATAACCTTTTACTTGTTTAAGGATATTGCGGCGTGTCTTTAGAGCGTTAACTCCCTTTTTTACTCGTGACATGTTTTTGTTCTAACCCTATCCCTAACCCTTCCCCTTAAATTAAGGGGAAGGGTTAGGGAAGGGGTTATTATTGTTAATAATTATAATTTATGCATTGTTCAGATACCTTCCTCTATTTTTGTTTGTCATATTAAAAGCAACCGAGCGGCGCTTTTTAAGCGTTGTATTGGTGCGATTTTTGGCATTAAAATGATTCTGGCCGATTTTTCTGGTCATTAGCTTGCCGTTTTTGGTCACTTTAATGCGTTTTAAATAAGATTTGTTTGTTTTCATCCCGTTAGAAATTATATCAGCTTGTTCATTTTGCGCGTTCTATCATTGTTGTCAAGCCCTTTAAGCTTTTTTTGGATTCTTCTACTATTTTGAAGTTTTCTGGGATTAATTTTAATATTCTCTCCATTCTTTCTTTCAAAAAAATTTCGTTCATATATTTGGCCCGACCCGGCAAAAACAAATCTATTTTCACTCGATGTCCTTCCTTGAGCCATTCAGAGGCCTTTTTAGCTTTTAAATTCAAGTCGTGGTCGCCGGTGCCTACTTTTATCTGCAGGCTTTTGACCTCCACTGTGCGAGTTTTAGCCTTAATTACTTTTTGTTTTTTGTTTTCAGAATACAAAAATTTCCCATAATCTGCAATCTTGGCAATTGGAGGAGCGGCATTGGGTGATATTTCCACTAAATCAAGCCCCAGATCCATAGCCTTTGTTATGGCCTCTCTAGTTGCCACTACACCAAAGTTTTCTCCTTGCGGCCCTATCAGACGCACATTCTCCGCCCTAATAAAACTATTTATTCTATAGTTGCTAGCCAAAAATTATAAATTATTTTTAACACAAATATCTTACCATGTTTGTCTATTTGTGTCATTAGAAAGGATTTTTGGCGCCGCGGATTTCAAAGTGAAGATGGGGACCAGTCACTTTGCCAGTAGAGCCAACCATGCCGATAACTTCTCCTTGTTTGACCGTGTCTCCGACTGAAACATTATTTCTGCTGTTATGAGCATAAAGAGTTTGGGTGCCATTAGAATGGCGAATTACAATGTAATTACCATAACCGCCATTCCAGCCGCCGGTTCGGCTTATAATAACTTCTCCGTCTGCCGCCGCCAATATTGGAGTGCCGGTAGAAGCGCCAATATCAATACCATTGTATCCGTGAATGCCTTGTGTTTTTCGGCCGCCAACGATTGGTCTCATATAATAACCGGCATATTCTTTCAAACCAAAAGAACCGGCTGGTCTTATAACCGGAGAGGGGGCGAGCACTTCTCCGTCAGGCACGATAATAACAGAACCAACCGTCAAAGAATCTCCTTCTTGAAGATTGTTATAGGCGATTATTTCATTTGCATCACCTCTATATTTTTTGGCGACAGATACGATGGTATCTCCTTTGACCACAACGTGTTTAACCCCAGAAATAGGCAAAATCACCAGGGTGTCTCCCTCTTTCAAAGTGTTTGAGGTTAGATTGTTGCCCCATTTTATAGTATTGACAGTCACATCAAACATTTCGGCTATTTGAGAAAGGGTGTCGCCTTCACGAACCACGTAAATGCTTATCTGGTCGCTAGTTGGTTTATGAAATAATGAATCCAAAGCGGCGCCCGAGGGGCCAACACTGGACACTAAAGCATTTCCTTCTACCGTCGGAATGTAAGAATTTCTGACATCAGCGGGCGGAGTAGCCGCCGCGACCAAAAGGGCCATGTTTTGAATATTTTTGCTGGTCAGCAGATTTTCTTTGCCTGAATCTTTAAAAATGCTGTTTAAAAAATCTCCCACCAGGCCAGCAGAAACAGAGATTGGCAACAGCAAAACAAAAAACACTAAAAACAACTTCTTTGAGTTAAGTGGCAATCTAAAAATGTTATTTCGCCCGATTTTGATTAAAAAATAACGCTTTTTTGAATCGGGGTCATTAGAAATCTCTATAATAAGCCTTGGATTAGTGATAATTCAGAATTTCCCACAAAAAATGGCTAATTAGAGCCATATTTACGAATTTCAGTACCACACGAACACGCTTTAAATTTTAACAAACTGACCCCTTTAAGCAACTTGTTTTTTATAAAGATGTGGATTGTAAATTTTCTGTTAAGATGAGTGGGTGGAAGAAATAAATTATTTTTCAGAATTAAACGAGGCGCAGAGAGAAGCGGTAGAGGCGACCGAAGGTCCTTTGCTTGTGTTGGCTGGGGCTGGAGCGGGCAAAACCAAGACCATCACTCATAGAATTTTGAAATTGATTCAAAAGGGTATGGCGCCTGAAAATATTTTAGCGGTTACTTTTACAAATAAGGCGGCCAAAGAAATGCAGGAGAGAGTGGGGAAGCTTTTGGCTGAGAGCTTAGAGCTTAATAGGCCAATTTCTGTGGTTGGCAAACCCTTTGTGGCCACATTTCACGGACTGGGAGCATATATTATAAAACAAAATTTTAGAGAAGCGGGTGTCAAAAAATATTTTAGTATTTATGACAAGGAAGATTCAAAAAGATTGGTCAAAGAGGCGCTTGTAAAAAATGGTTATGATCCAAAACAATTTGAGCCGGGCAAAATTCTGGCTATAATTTCCCGCGAAAAAGGCAATTTTGTATCGGCAAATGAATATTTTGAGATGGCTGGTACGGAGTATTTTGGCGGTATTGTGGCTAAGGTCTGGCAAGACTATGAGATTATACTGAAAAAAGAAAATGCTTTGGATTTTGATGACCTTCTTTTGGTAGCCGCCAAACTTTTACAGAAAGAAGAAATTAGAAAAACATATTCAAATAAATGGAAGTATATCCATATAGATGAGTACCAAGATACAAATAAAGTTCAATATCAAATCGCCGAAGCCATAGCCCACGACCATCAAAATATCTGCGCTGTCGGAGATGTGGATCAAAATATTTACACATGGAGAAATGCCAGCATTAAAAACATTTTGAATTTCGAAAAAGATTATAAAAATGCAAAATTGGTGGTCTTGGAAGAAAATTACCGCTCAACTAAAACTATATTAGAGATAGCAAACAGAATTATAGAGAAAAATAAATTAAGAATGAAAAGAAAGTTGGTCACCAAAAATGCGGTGGGAGAAAAAGTGGGTATTTTTGAAGCTCTGACTGAAAATCATGAAGCCCAATTTGTAGTTGAAAAGGTTAAAGAATTACAAAAAAAGGGGGCGGCTTTTTCCGAAATGGCGGTGTTATATAGGGCTAATTTTCAATCACGAGTTTTGGAAGAAGAATTTTTGGCCAAGGACATACCTTATCAAGTTTTGGGCACCAGATTTTTTGAGAGAAAAGAAATAAAAGATATTTTAGCTTTTTTGAGATTCTGTTTTAATTCAGAAAGCATTTCCGATTTGAAAAGAATTATAAATGTGCCGCCGCGAGGCATAGGCAAAACTACTTTATTAAAAATTGTTGAGGGCAAAGAAGAGAGTCTGTCGGCGGGGATGAAAATAAAAATGAATAATTTTAGAAATTTATTGAGACAAATAAAAAATTTTGCTCTGGCCAATCTGCCTTCTAAAACTATTTTATTTATTGCCCAAGAAGTCGGCCTCAATGCAAATTTGGAAAAAACGGAGGAGAGCGCGGAGCGGATAGAAAACATAAAAGAGCTGGCTGTTTTGGCGAGCAGATATGATAAATTAAATCCGGAAGAGGGAATAGAAAAATTATTGGAAGACACTTCTTTGGCTTCCGACCAGGATGGCGACAAAGAAGAAAAAGAGGGAGTAAGATTGATGACGGTGCACGCCAGCAAAGGTTTGGAGTTTTCTTATATTTTTATTACCGGTCTTGAAGAAGGTCTTTTCCCTCACGACCGCGATATGGATGAAAATGTAAGCGAAGAGGAAGCCGAAGAAGAAAGGAGGCTTTTTTATGTGGCGGTCACCAGAGCCAAGAAAAAACTTTTTCTCTCTTACGCCCAAACCCGCACCATTTTCGGCAGTCGCGGTTCCAATATTCCCTCTGAATTTATTTTGGAAATTCCCGATGAATTTCTTGAACGCGAATTTTTGGATTATACTCCCAAAAGAAAACCATTATTACATATTGAGTTTTAGGTATTGACAATGTATTGATAAAATATATACTTACATCATGACTACCCAAATAATGTTTAAAATTGAAGATAAGCTCAAAAAAGCGGCCCAAATAAAGGCCAAAAAGGAAGGTATTACTTTGAGCGAGTTTTACAAATCCGCCACCAGATCTTTTGTTGAAGGCAAAATGAGTGTTGGTTTGGTGTTCGAGGAGGAAAATTTGGAAGATTATACAAAGGAAAGCATCCGAGATCTCAAAAGGGGTCTTGCTGACTTCAAAAACGGCAGATTTTTTAGAGCCAGATGAAAATATTTTATTCGCAAAAGTTCAATAAAGTATTGATTTCTCTTCCCATTGGGATAAAAAGAATTTATAAAAAACAAGAAGACATATTCCTTATAAATTGGAAAGACCCGCAACTTCATGCAAAAAAAATAATAAACACCGTGCTCTTTTCTTTTAGAGTCACAAGAAAATACAGAGTTTTGTTTAAATTTACCGACGAGAACTCGGCTTTATTTTTGTCAATTGGCCACAGAAAAGATGTCTACAATTAAATCATGGAGGCTAAAAAATCATTGGGCTTGCCCCGCGTAGTCCCGCGAAGCGGGACGAAGTGGGGACAAAATTTTTTGAGAGATAAAAAGATTTTGAAAAAAATTGCCGACTTCGCGCACATAGAAAATACGGATACGGTAGTAGAAGTGGGGCCGGGGAAGGGAACGCTCACAGAATTTCTTTTGGAAAAATCAAAAAAAGTTATTGCTGTTGAAAAAGATGAAAGAATGGTTGAATTTTTGAAAGGAAAATTTGAAAAGGAAAGAAAAGAAGGAAAATTTGAAATTGTTTGCGGAGATGTTTTGAAAATGTCAAAGGGCACCTCCCCAAGGGGCACCCTTAAAGAATTTTGCCCCAAAGGGTTCCCCTTGACGCCCTTTGACACTTATAAACTGGTTGGCAATATCCCATATTACATAACCGGCGCCTTGTTTAAAAAGTTTTTGGAGTCAGAAAATCAGCCTAAGTCCATAACTTTTGTTGTTCAAAAAGAAGTGGCGGAGAGAATTATCAAGTCAAAAAAAGAAAGCATCTTGAGTATTTCAATAAAAGTTTATGGGACACCGGAATATGGAGGAACAATAAAAGCGGGGAGTTTCAATCCAAAACCAAAAGTGGATTCGGCTATTATTGCGGTGAGAAACATCTCAAAAGAAAATTTCCTAAGGTGCCACCTTAGGAAATTGGAGCCCAAAGGTGGCACCTTAGGAAATTTAGAAAAAAAGTTTTTTGAAATATTAAAAGCGGGATTTGCCCATAAGAGAAAACTCCTAATTAAAAATCTTGATGTTAATAAAGAAATTTTTGAAAAATGCGGTATACCGGAAAAGGTCAGAGCGGAAGATTTAAATGTTGAGGATTGGATTTGTTTGACAAAAAATTTGCTATAATTAAAGAGTGATTTTGCCGAGCAAAAAAGTTTTGAGTGTTTTTATATTAACGGCCGCATTAGTGGTAGCGGTAATAGTGGCCTTCGGCAGAGACAAGAGCAGTGAAGCCATAAATTTTGCCAGCAATCTGGTGGCTGGAGAAAAAGTATCGGTGCCGGAAAATCCAAATTGGCAAAATGAGCTCAGTCAGGTGAAAACAAATGCAGAACCGGCTCAAATTGAGAGCAACACTTCAACTCCAGAAACAGCCACTGACACCATTTCAAAAACTTTAATGTCAAACTATTTGGCTTTGAAGCAGAGTGGGACTTTGGATGCCGCTTCAGCCCAGAAGTTGGTTGACCAAACAGCAAATTTTGTCAATCAACTAGGGAGTAATGTTGTTTTGGACACCAAACTTAATATTATTCCGGACAATGGCAAACAAACCATAACAGATTATGGCGAAAATTTAGGAAGTATTTTGAGAAATAATAAACCTGCGTACGAAGAAAGTGAGATGGACATAGTAAAGAAAGCCTTGGAGACAAAAGATTTGAAAAAATTAGAAGAGCTGGGTCAGATTATAAACACATTTACAGAAATTTCCAAAGAAATGAAAGCCATGCCAGTGCCCAAAACTTTTGTTAAAGCCCATTTGGATATGGTAAATGGCATAGATATGGTTGTTTTTGGCTTAAACGAAGTAAAGTTCGTGTTTAGTGATTCTTTTAGGGGTATGGGGGGGATTCAGATATATGGGCAAGGTATCACTTTATTTTTACAATCATTCAAAGCAACTCTAGATTTTATAAAGCAAAACAATACTGCTTATAAACAAGGCAGTGGTGGTTACTACTTGTTATATAGAATATAATTGGGAATGAATTATGGAAATAAAATTTAAAAAAATAATTGTTTCGGTTTTGATCTTTATTTTTGTTTTTTCTCCTGTTTTTATAAGAAAAACAAACGCTTTTCTTGGTATTGGAGATATTGCATTTGATCCTCCTGCAGAAATAAGCACCGGTATCACATCAATAAATACAGGTATTACGGCAGTTAGTACGGTAACTTCAGCTGCAACCGATGTTGCGGGAGCAACAAAAGAGTTTGGTCTCGATAGCGTAGCTTGGATAATAGCAAATCTAGTAATAGAGAGGATGGCGGCCAGTACCGTCAACTGGATTAACTCCGGCTTTAGGGGTAGTCCGGCATTTGTGACAGACCCCGAGGCCTATTTCCAAGACATAGGCGATAAAATAGCCGGCCAATATATATTCAGCAATCCAAATTTGAATTTTCTTTGTGGTCCCATACAGGCAAAAATAAGGCTGGCTCTCACTCAAAACTATATCCAAGACAGAATTTGGCAATGCACCTTAACAGATGTGGGCAGAAATATGGATGATTTTATGAATAATTTTGAAAACGGCGGTTGGGACAATTTCTTTGAATTAACCCAAAGACAGCAAAACAATCCCATTGGCGCCTATTTGCAGGCCGAAAATGAATTGAATCTGCAAATCGCTACCAGACAAGGGACAAAACAAAAAGAACTTGATTGGGGCAAGGGATTTATGTCTTTTGAGGTTTGCGGGCCAGAAGGAAGAGACCCGAAAGATGGTGTCTGTATTGGTAGAGCGGAAATAGCTACCCCCGGTTCGGTGATAGAAAATAAATTAAATGAAGTTTTGGGTTCAGGAACTAAAAAACTGGAGGCGGCGGATGAGATAAATGAGATAGTAAGCACTCTTTTAAACCAGCTTGTCAGCCAAGTAATTGGCGGTATAGGCAAGGGGTTGAGAGGATTGAGCAGTCCAAGTTCAACAGGTGAAAAATCAATTACAAACCAACTGACCAGCAGCACAGAAGCATCGACGGTTAGTTATTTTGGAGAAACACAAAATACTTCAATATTAGATGAACCTCTACCAACACCACCAGCGGTCGAACCGATAATAGACCAAAATTACCCAGTCTTTACCGGTTGTGACCGAGCAGATCCATCTTGCGTTGCACCATAAAATAATAAATGAAAAGATTTTTAACATTGGGAATATTGCTTGTCGTTTTAGCGGGGGTTTTTATCGCTCCTTTGGGTGTTTCGGCAGCTGAGGGAGATGCGTGCACAACACCCAATGGCAAGCCGGGTATTGTAGCAGGAAATGAGTTTACCGGCTTTGATTGTGTCGAAACAAATACTGCCCTAGGAAAAGCTACCGCACCCACAGGAAATACCATCAATCAAAACGCTGTATCGAGCAGTGGAACATTTTTTGACCCTCTTTTCAAAGTCATCGGTTATATCTTAATGACAATATCGGCTTTTGTTTTAACAATAAGCGGATGGATATTTGACAAGGTAATTGCGTTCACAATACTTGACATGGCAAAAAATATTAATGACCAGGCGGGAGTAGGAGGGGCTATAACCACCGCTTGGGCGACATTACGAGATATCGCCAATATGTGTTTTATATTTGTGCTTCTTTACGCCGCTTTTAAGAATATGTTTGACTACAACATCAGCAACTTCGGTAAAACCGTAAAAGATATAATTATTATAGCTCTGCTCATAAACTTCAGCTTATTTTTTTCAAAAGTGGTTATTGACGCTTCAAATATAGTCGCTATTGGATTTTATAAGTCAATCGTAAATCAATCAGAGTCATCTATATCAAATCAATCCAGGGGTATTTCGACAGGTTATATGAATATGCTTGGGTTACAGACATTTTATGACGCCAAAATGTTAAAAGATTTCAAAGGAGGACCTACCCAAATAATGACCGTCGGAATTATGAGTTCCGTATTTTTGCTAATTACTGCTGTCATATTTTTAATGGTTGGTATAATGTTTGCCGCCCGTTTTATAATTCTCATCTTCCTAATGATACTTTCTCCTCTGGCTTTGATTGCTTATACTATTCCAGCAATGAAAAGCAAATTTGATGAATGGTTGAAGGCCTTAATAGATCAATCATTTTTTGCCCCGCTCTATTTCGCTTTAACTTGGGTGGTTTTTAAACTTGGTAATTCATTAGTCAAAGTAATGCAGGCACAAAATGGAACGGTAACCACAACAACCCAAAGCTGGGCTGATATGACAACAACCCCCCAAGGCACTCTTACCTTAATATTAAATTATGTCCTAATCATCGGCTTCTCCATCGCCGCACTCATTTTCTCCAAACAGATGGCGACAAAAGGCGCCGTGGGCGGATACTTCAAATCTGTCGCTGGGGGAATAGGCACAGGAGTTATAGGTGGCGCTGCATTGGCAGGGAGGAATGTTATTGGGAGAGGATCTGGCTTGGTGTCAGAAAAATATAGGGACAGCTGGTCAAAAAATAGTTTTGGTAGAGCTGGGCTTTGGTTGGCAGACAAGGGAAAGAAGGGGAGTTTTGATGTCAGAGCTACTGAAACATTGAGTAAAGTGCCAGGACTCGGTAAAGAACTTGATATAATGGGCAAAGCCGGAGGTAAAGGAGGATTTGCCAAAGCGGTGGAGGAAAAAGCAAAATCCAAAGCAGTTTATGCCAAAGATGTTTATGGACAGACAAGCGCGGAAAAAGAAGAAGCTGAGGAGCTCAAGAAAAAATATGAGGGTTATATGGATGAAAATGGAAAATGGGTAAAAGGAGCAAAAGGAGTATACGAAGATGCAAAAAAGCCTGAGGAAGAAAAAATTAAAAATAGAAAAAAAGCAGAAACAGAAAAAGCAAAACAGGCAAAAGATGAGGCAGAAAAAGAGGTGGAGGAAAAAGAAAAGAAAGCTAAAGAGACTAAAAATCTAAGATTGCTTGGAGTAGGAAATCCTGCAGATGAAGAAAAAGCCGCAAAAGAACTGGAGGAAGCTAGATTAAAATTACAAAATGTTAAAAGTGCTCATAATTTAGCCATTAAGAGAGAGGAGGCCAAAATTGAAGATTCTGAATATTCAAAAGAAATCCAAGCTCTAAAAACAGAAGCGGATATAAGAAGGGAGGAGTGGGATAAGGTAAAAAATGCTGGTGGGGAAAGACAGAGAGCTTATGCTAAAAGACTTGAGGAAGGCCGATTAAAACAAACTGCAGTTACCGGCGGATTAGGAATGGCGGCTGGAGGACTGATAGGCGGACCAGTTGGTGCTCTTGCCGGAGGAGTAATTGGTGGAGTCATAGGAAGAGTCACTGGAACCTTGCAAGGAAATAAAGAAAGTGCGAGGGCTGTAAGAAAGCAAGCAAAAGAAAAATCTAAAGCAGAAAAATTAGCTGACGCAGCGGTAGAACGCCAGAAAGAACTAGACGAGGAGGATAAAACAAAAGGAACAACAGAAAAAGAAGAAAAACCTCAAGAGAAAAAAGAGGAAAATAAGGAAGAAAAAACAACCTAAATAAAATGGATTACAAAGAAACAATAAAAGAAAGATTGGATGTATTATCTCCTGAATTGAAAGCCTTTGTGCTGGATGAAAATTGGAGAAGAGAAGCGGAAAAAGTTGGCCAGCAATTTAATTTTGACGAAGAAAAATACGCTTTATTTGAAAATGAGGTTTTTTTGGTGCTTTTGTGTTTTGAACCTAAAACCGATTTTGCTGAAAATATAAAAAGGGAATTGGAAATTGATTCAAATGTGGCAGGATTTATTGCCGAAGATGTGGAGAAAAATATTTTTAGCAAAGTGACGAATGAGATTGATTCAATGTGGCAAACAGCAGAGCAAGAAGAAACTCCGACGCAAAGCGGAGTAGGAAATTCGTTTGAACAAATTATTTTAAATCAAGCCAAGGCGATGCGAGTTGCCATTCCGCCAGAAAATTTGCCGATTAAACAAGATGAACCATCAAACTTCGCTGAAGCTACGCTGGACAAGAAAGCTATACATAATTATATAACCGAAAGCGACCCGTATCGCGAGCCAATTTTGTGATTTTTATTCGTAGCAATTCGTTAATTAATTCGTTACTTCGTATATGAGATTTCAAATGCCACAATTTATAGATGTAGAGGATAAAATATTCGGGCCGCTAACCCTGAAGCAGTTTATTTATTTGGCCGGCGGCGCCAGTGTCGGAGTGGTGGCAGTGCTTTTTCTCGGCGTCTTTTTAGGGCTTTTGGTTTCTTCGCCCATTATTATATTGGCGGCGGCTTTGGCTTTTTACAGAATAAACAACCGTCCTTTCGTTCATATCCTGGAATCGGCTTTTAAATACGCTATGAAAGACAAGCTCTATATTTGGAGCAAGAAAGAGCCGGAGGAAACGAAGGTGGAAGCGGAGAAAGGAGGAAGGTACAGCTCGCTGGTAGTGCCAAATTTATCAGGCAGCAAACTTAAAGATTTGAATTGGGAATTGGATGTTAAAAAAAAGGAAGACGAAAAAAATATTGGTGTATAATGTATTTATGTCAAAGAACGCCACACAGGAATTTGTGCCGATAGATGATGTGCGCGATGGCATTGTCATAATGAAAAACGGCGGCATGAGAGGAATTTTAATGGCCTCTTCCATAAATTTTTCTTTGAAATCGGATGACGAGCGCCAAGCTATTCTTTTGCAGTTTCAAGATTTTTTGAACTCTTTGGATTTTTCCATTCAGATTTTGGCCCAATCCAGGCGTCTTGACATCAGACCATATGTCGCTCTTTTGGAAAGCAGATACAAAGAGCAGACAAATGATTTGATGAAAATTCAGATTGAACAATATATGGCTTTTATAAAAAGCTTTACCGAATCCACCAACATCATGACCAAAAACTTTTTTATTGTCATTCCTTATGATGCCGCCATTATTTCTGCAAAAGGCGGTTTTCTGTCAAGTATTGGCGGCAAAAAAGAAAACCAAGAAACAAAGGAAGAAAATTTTGAAGAAAGAAAAAATCAGCTGGAGCAGAGGATGGGGGTGGTGGAGCAGGGATTGGTGAGGTGCGGAGTTCGTGTCGCCAAACTCGGCACTGATGAAGTGGTGGAATTATTTTATAAGATATTTAATCCGGGCGAATCGGAAAAGCCCATCAAAATATAATACGAAAATTATGCGAAAGTTACGAAACAATAACAAAAATTGATACGAAAATAAAAGAAAAGCATTAAAAAATAAAATGGAAACAAAAGCAGAAGAAAATACAAAACCAAAAGTTTACAGCAAGAAGGTTATTTACCCGGAACTTTCATATGCGATAAATGGGATTTTGTTTGAAGTTAAAAAAGAATTAGGTCAATATGCCAGAGAGAAACAATATGGGGATTTAATTGAAAAAAAATTAAAAGAAAATAATATCTCGTACAATAGAGAAATCTCCGTAGGCAATACGGGGAATATTATTGATTTTTTGGTTGATAACAAAATTGTTTTAGAATTAAAAGCTGCTAGATTTATTGTCGGCGATAATTACAGGCAAATACAAAATTATTTGCAACATGCTAAAGTTAAATTGGGTTTATTGGCTAATTTCAGAGAAAAGTTTATGAAGCCGGTAAGAATTATTCGCATCGATTCTGAACAATTTTCGTAGTTTTTCGTTGAGTTCGCATAATTTTCGTATCATATGTTTGATTTTTTAAAAAACAAAAAAAAGGAGGGGAGCTTGACGGCGGTTTCTATTTTACCGAAGTCCATCACCGAAAGCTCCGAACTGGAATTGCGGGATATTCTGGCGCCAAGCGCCTTAAAAGTGAACACCAAAGAGCTTAATTTGGGGGAAAAAGTGGTCAGAAGCTTTTTTGTCATCTCCTATCCGAGATTTTTGTCTGAAGATTGGTTCTCGCCCATCATCAATATGGATAAAATGTTTGATGTTTCCATTTTTATTCATCCACTGGAGACGGCCAAGATTTTGAGAAGTTTTCAAAAAAAGGTGGCGGAAGTTCAGAGCCAAATCAGAATCAGGGAAGAGAAGGGGCTGGTGCGAGACCCCATGCTTGACACCGCTTATCAGGATTTGGAAAATTTGCGCGACCAGCTCCAGCAGGCCCAGGAAAAAATGTTTGAGGTTGGTTTGTATATTTCGGTTTATGCCAACAACACCGAAGAGTTGGATAAAGTGGAATCGGAAATAAAATCGGTAATGGAATCTAAATTGGTCTATGTCAAACCGGCCCTTTTTCAGCAGGAGCAGGGCTTTAGAAGCATTCTGCCCATAGCCGAGGATGAGCTGGCTGTGCATTCAAAAATAAATTCTTCACCTCTTTCCAGTTTATTTCCCTTCATTTCTTTTGACCTCACTTCCGATAAAGGCATTTTGTATGGCATCAACCGCCATAACTCTTCTTTAGTTTTATTTGACAGATTTTCTTTGGAAAATTACAACTCGGTCACTTTTGCCAAAGCCGGCGCCGGCAAATCATACAATGTAAAACTTGAGATATTAAGAACATTGATGTTTGACGCCGAAGTGATTGTGATTGACCCGGAAAATGAATATGAATATATGGCCGAAGCGGTGGGCGGCCGTTATTTCAATATTTCCCTGAATTCCGACCACCATATAAATCCTTTTGAACTGCCAATTCCCGCCGAAGATGAGTCAACAGCTTCGGTCCTGAGAAGCCAAATTATAAATTTAGTCGGCCTCTTCAGAATAATGATGGGGGGGCTTTCAGCTGAAGAAGACGCCATTATTGACCGGGCCATCACTGAAACTTACGCCCTTAAAGATATTACGGTTGATTCCGATTTTAAAAATGTGGAGCCGCCATTGCTTTCCGATTTTGAAATGGTGTTGAGCGGCATGGAAGGAGGGGAATCTTTGGCCCAAAGATTGTCCAAATACACCAAAGGCACTTGGTCAAATTTTATAAACCGGCCTTCCAATATAGACATCAATAAAAAGTTTATAGTTTTCTCCATCAGAGATATGGAGGACGAGTTGAAACCAGTGGCCATGTATATCGTCACTCACTATATCTGGAACGCCATCCGGCGAGAATTAAAAAAGAGATTGTTGGTGATAGATGAGGCGTGGTGGATGATGAAGTCCGAAGATACCGCCTCTTTCCTTTTGTCCTTGGCCAAAAGAGGCAGAAAATATTATTTGGGTTTAGCCACCATCACCCAAGATGTTGACGACTTTTTGAAATCTCCATACGGCACACCGATTATAAGCAATTCAAGCATTCAAATTTTACTCAAACAATCGCCGACGGTTATAGACAGATTGCAACAAGTTTTTAATCTGACGAACGAAGAAAAATATTTGCTTTTGGAATCGGGAGTGGGTGAGGGCATCTTTTTCGCCGGCCTGAAACATGTGGCCATAAAAATAATAGCCTCTTACACCGAAGACCAAATCATCACTTCCGACCCCTCCCAAATTTTAGCTATGAAAAAGCAGAAGAAGGACTTAGAGGGGAAATAATAAAAAATGGAAGAAAAAAAGGAAAGAGTAAAAAAGTGGATGGGTATTTGTATGATAATAGTGGCTTTATTTGTTGACGGTATGCAAGCGCTTTTATTTTTTTTAGGGCCAATTACATCCGTCGCGGCATATTTTGGTTTCTGGGTTTGGTTTAAAATACTGGGAGTCTCCTTTACCGCCAGTCCAAAAAAATTTGGCGCCATGGGAGCTACCGCGCTGGGAGAGCTTTTCCTCGGCTTCCTGCCTGTTTTCACAGCCGGCATAGCCGCAGTAGTTTTTATGACTATGGCGGAAGATAAGGGCGGTATAATTGGAAAAGCGGCCGGAATGGCTCAAGGAAAAATTAAATCTTAGCAGAAGATAATTTCATTATTTCATCCTTTACTTTTGTCGGATTGGGGATTTGGGAGAATTTGAATTTTTCTTCAGTACCGGCGGTTTGAATTTGCAGATTACCGAACTTGAGAAAGGTTTGAACGACACCCTCTGTTTGAACGGAAATATCTTGTATGCGTGTGATATGAAGTTCTGAAATAGTTCTGTTGAAAAATCCATGCTGGGTGCTATCTATAATCCGACGGTCAGTCACAATCCAAACATCCAAAGTGTACATGGTGAGAGCATAAAAAATTCCAGACCATATAAAAAGGTACCAGACACTGGAGACAAAAAGGAAAAGGCTTAAAAGATTGTTTGCATGCAAAAAAGACGAAAATACGATGCCAACGGCTATGGGTATTAAAATAAGAATGGTGAAGAAAACCAAACGCACGATAATAAAAAAGGGATGGCGGCGGATAAGCAAAACAACTTCTTCGGTGGTTTCCTCACCTTCAAAGTGATTCTTTGATTCCTTAAAAATGTTTAAAATTGATTTCAATATCATAATGAATAGGTGGTGTTAAAAAATAATTTTAATAAACCTGATAGCTGATCTTTTAAAGAATTGAGGTCAAGGCCAGCAAAAAGCACGGTGCTGGCAAAAAACAAACAAATCAGCCCCAGGAAGAAAATCGCCGCTATTTTTTTTGGCTGGGTGCCTATGCCAAAACGAGCCAAGTGATAAAGAATGGTAAAATTAAATACCCAATAACCGAGCAAAACCAGCAGAATAGCGGCATAAAAAACAAGCTTGATAGAAATAAGATTCATATAATCCATACTATACAATATACGATATTATCAATTTTTCTTTTTGGCCAAAATCACCAGCAACACAAAACCGATCACTATAAGAACCCCTAGTATGTATCCAATTAACATAGTATTTTGAATATTATTCATAATTTATAACTAATTTTTGTTTATATAATCTGACAACAATATATTGGCCCCGAAGCAGAAAATTGAAGACATTGCCCCACCTAAAATCATCCAAAAATCTGCCGGACCGGATAAAAGTGGTTGTACAAATACCGCCGCAAAAAGAACCTGGCCAATATCCCTGCTTACTTCACCAAAAGCTTTTATTTTGTTTGAAGTCAAAACAAACATTAATCATATTATATCAAAACATCTAATCTTTTCCTATCAACATTTTATATTGACAGGGTTGCGGGGGGGGGGATAGAATTGAAATATTAAAATTAATTTAATAAAATGAAAAAACTTTTTCCGATTTTTTTCATCCTTTTGACTGTCGTTCCAATTTTTGCTTCAGCCGACACAATTTCAGAATTACAAGCTAAAATTGCCAATCTTTTGGCTCAAGTTAAGCAACTGCAAGCTCAGCTATCTCAAGCGCAAGGCCAGCAGTCAACAAAATGGTGCCACACATTCAATGCAGATTTGAAAATTGGAGATGGTGGTGATGAAATAACAGCGCTTCGAAACGCGCTCGTCCTTGAGAATTTTAGTGTCACACGAGAAGGTGGAGATAAAGGAGGAAATTCATTTGATGAGTATATCGCGTCGGCGGTAAGCACCTTTCAACAAAAATACAGAAGTGAAATTTTAACACCGGCCGGACTTGCTTCCCCGACTGGTTATGTCGGAGGCCGCACTCGCGCCAAATTAAATGCTATTTATGGATGTAGAAACGCAATTCCTGTTATGGCTACCCCGCCTACAACCACAACAACCGCAAAGATTGGTATGACTTCTTACATTGGTGATATGGGTATGAAAGGGGGACAAGATGTGGCGCAAGGACAAAATGCCAATTTTTATTGGGCAATATTTGGCAGACCAGAAGATTCTCAGCTCACTTATGCGACAATCCAGCTCACAAATTCGTCTGGCGAAACAATAATACGAACAATAACAACAAACGCCACAAACAATTTTTCAGTTTCCCCAACTTATAACAATTTTACTTGGGTTGTGCCGACCGACTTACCGATTGGTCATTATGGAGTAAAAATTTCTTACACTGATTATGTAAGTGGGGTTGGTAAAGTTCCGGTATTTAAATGGATTGGTATAGGGCAAGGTTTGGAAGTTTTGAATAGCCAACCCGCAGATCCAATTATTGATTTCTTTTCAGTAAATACAGAGCAACAATTTTCCTTATCGGCACGCAATTTCAGCACCATAACCTTACAAGCGCAGTGCGGAAATTTTGTCGCTTCCTTGCGTTCTGCTGATGCCACAACTCTTTCTTATCCAACGGGAGATGCGTCAATCTGCAACGCGCCACAGTATTACCATAAATCTAATATAAACACAGACCAATTTATTACCAATGCGCCATTGAATTTGTGGAACGCGCAGGGAGTATTAGATGGGCAAACAACATTTATTTCTAATCCCACCAGAAACAGCGGGAGTGCCGTTCTTATCGTAAATGTTTGTAACACAGCAGGTAAATGTGTTCAGCAATCGGCCGCGTTTATAGTTTACCCAAAGGGATAAAATAAAAATGATCTCGTTATTCTAGCATTTTTCTGGTGTTTTCACTGCCGCTTTTATATCTCCTGTCTTTCCAAAATTAATTTTGTGCACAAAGTGCAATGCCAAAATCTACTACTGGGTGATATAATAGTAAAAATGCCTAACAAATTTACAAAAATTTTGGTAGTAGCAGTGATGGCAAGTTTTGGAGTAGCAGTTTTGCCCATTGTTTCTTTTGCCCAAATAAATATCAATGTGCCTTTTGCGCTCACCAATGAGTTGGGAGTGGAAATAATACCCACATATCCCAGACCCAACGAGCCGGTCTTTATAAATTTGACTCTCTATACGGATGATCTGAACTCTGCCGATATTTTTTGGTACAAAGACGGCAAGAATGTTTTAAGTGGCAAAGGAGAAATAAGATATTCATTTAATGCCGGCGCCGTTGGTGAAGAAACCAAAATAGAAATAAGAATTAATCTTTTAAGCGGCGCTTCTTTTTCAAAAGCTTTTACTTTAAACCCGGCCAGCATTGACCTGGTTTGGGAAGCCAGTTCGTATGTGCCGCCATTTTATAGGGGCAAGGCCTTGCATCCGAGGCAAGGCGTTTTGAAAATTGTGGCCCTGCCGGAATTCGTCAAAAACGGCCAAAGAATATCCCCGGCGAATTTAATTTACAATTGGTCAAATGATGTTGAAGCCTATCAAAGCCAGTCCGGCTATGGCAAAAATGTTCTTGTTTTAGATGGGTCAATCTTGGGTAGAAGCGAGAGTGTGGAAGTTTTGGCGACCGATCCGGTAAACAACTTAGTCGCTCAGAGTTTTATAGATATTTCGCCTACTGATCCACAAATAATTTTTTATGAAAACAACCCGTATTACGGCCCCCTATTTGATTCTGCCATCATCGGCTCGTTTGATTTAAAAACAGATGAAGTGCAAATTTTAGCGGCGCCATATTATTTCACCAAAGAGAGCGGCGGCTTGTTAAAATATGAATGGCGATTGAATGGCGCCTCGGTGTCAAATCTTTTGGGCTCCAGAACCGCTATTTTTAGAAAACCGGAAGGCGAGAGCGGGAGGTCTTCCGTTTCTTTGCAAGTGGAAAACACAAACAGAATCTTGCAACAAGCGGATGATAATCTTCAAATAATATTTAAAAATTGAAAGATTAAAAGATGGAAAGATTAAAAATAAAAAAAATAGGAATATTAATTATATTAACAGCGATTTTTTTGCCGACACTTTTGGCAATAGCGGTAGAAGATCTTTCTTACACTGTTTTAGCGCCATTACCGGGAACAACAGAAAAATGTGATGTTTCTAAACCTGATGACCCCGCCTGCAAAACAACCCTAGAAAAATATATACCAGATATGTTTAAACTAGCCATAGGTTTAGCGGCTGTGGCGGCAGTGTTGATGATTGTTATTGGCGGTTTTCAATATATGTCTACCGACGCCATTATGAAAAAAGAAGACGGCAAGAAAAGAATCCAGAATGCGGTTTATAGCTTGGTTCTAGTTATAGCCGCTTGGCTTATTTTAAATACCATCAATCCAAATCTTTTAAACATTAATTTGAATATAGAGACAGTAACTACAAAAGCCCCCAAAGGCGTGTTGGGCGGAGAATTATCGGCTGGTACTGGAAAAGCATTGCCTTGGTATTCTCTTACCTCAGCTCAAGTGAGTATGAACAACGCAATGAAAGCAGACTTGGAAAATAATTATCATATAAAAGTTAATGCCGGACCCTGTACAACGCAAGGACAAGTCACCGGCTGTACAAATCTTGTTGGTATGACAGCGACAACATTTAAGGGTGTTACCGATTTGAAAAAAGCCTGCGGCGGCGACAGCTGTTATGTGGAAATTAAAGGTGCCACTGAGGGCGGCCACGCCTCGCATGGCCCAAATTTGGCACCTATAGATTTAGGATTCAGTAGCAATTTGGATAAATACATAATAGATAACAAAATAAAGGAGCCTCAACAGACATCATTAGGTCCGGTTTACACAAGCAAAGTGGGTAATAGAAATGCCACTTTCTTAAAAGAATCGGATCATTGGCATGTTGTATTTGAATAAAATATGAGCAAAAAAATATTATTGATAATAGGAATACTGACGGTGGTGGGCATAGCGGTGTTTTTGATTTTGGGTTCACAACCGGCATTGGGACCGGGGGAGAGCAGGGTGGGCTTTTCAATTAGAGATTATTTGCCTTTTGGTAAAAGTGAAGATCTGGGGACAAGTGGCACAACGACTGAAATAAATACTGGGGAAAATTCATCAGCTGACGGACTGTCAAATATTCAGACAAATCAACCAACACAAAGACTGAGAAAAATATCAAGCGAGCCGGTGGCCGGAGCGGTTATTTTTAACACCGGAACGACAAGTGTTGTTAGGTTTGTTGAAAAAGGCACGGGAAATGTTTACGAGGCAAGGTCTGATTCCATCGCTGTCGCCAGACTCACCAATACCACTATTCCAAAAATAGTAAGGGCTTTTTGGCTGCCAAATGGCTCTGGATTTTTAGCCCAGACTTTGGTGCCGGAGAGCGAAATTATAGAAACCAATTTTGTAAAATTAAACAAAAATACGGCCAGCACTACCGTTGAAAATTTGACTCCGTTTGGCACCACTATCGGCAAATTACCGACGGGCATAAAAGAAATCGCCATAAAACCCGATGGCTCAAAAATTTTTTACTACACCATAAACGGTTCTTATTCAAATTGGTTTATTTCAAATCCTGATGGCACTAACGCTGTTTCTGTCTTCTCCCACCCCCTGACAGAATGGCTGCCAAAATGGTTTTCCGCCAATATTATAACCATGCAAACCAAAGGAAGCTCCGAAACTGTCAGCTACAGCCATTCATTTGATGTTTCAAGCAAAATTTTCAAAAAAGTTGGAGTTAACGCGGTTGGCATATCTCCTCAAACAAACACGTTGGCAGAAAAATGCGTTCAGGCAACAAAAGAGAAAAGTCTCACCCTTTATTGTGCCGTGCCGAGCTATCTGCCGAGCGGCAATTATCCGGATGTTTGGTATAAGGGGCTTGTTTCCACGGAGGATTTCATAGAAAAAATAGATATAAATAACGGCATTTTTTACAACATCGCCGATATCTCTTCTCTGTCCGACCAAAAAATTGATGTGGTTGATATGTTTCTCTCTCCCGACGAGTCCCATCTCATCTTTCGCAATAAAATAGACGGTTATTTGTGGCTGTTGAGGATTACAGAATAAAAAGCCAAAGATGACCTTTGAAGAAAATTTCCAAAAAGGTCATCTTTGGCTTTTTATGTGGTATTATACTGCCATGAAAGAAGATTTATTAAAGAAACTAAACGAGTACTTTAAGGAAAGGGGGGATATTTCCTTTGCTTATCTATTTGGCTCTGTTGCCAAAAACCAATCACACACAGAGTCCGATGTGGATATCGGAGTGTATTTTACGCCAGCCACTCGTAGATTAGAATATGAGTCAGAGAACCGTTATTCTGGAGAAAGCGAGGTTTGGAGCGA
>ERZ1292629.1028-Hain-H43-01um-R1-1028-length-29300-cov-7_pt1 | contig 29300 bp, 36 predicted proteins | sample MGYA00564399_ERZ1292629 | MGnify/ENA primary metagenome ERZ1292629 (study PRJEB36523, sample SAMEA6512636) | groundwater metagenome | collected 2019-01-08 | study: AquaDiva: Metagenomics assemblies of 32 groundwater samples
GATTTGCTTGTTAGTAGAAGCAAATCAACAGAAGTTTACCCTGGGTAAACTTCTGCCAGCAAGAGTCGAAGCCGGTTGATTTGCATGATACTGTCAAAGGGCCAGTGGCCCTACGTGAGGTAGATGTAATGCAGATCTATTGAAGGAGGTGAGATGATATGGTGGCGTGGTGGGTTGTACTTTTATTGATGTGGGGCAGCGCCATGTTTGGTTTTTTTCTTGTAAAATCCGATTTTCCATTTTGTTGATTATTTATAATAATCTTTTAACTTCATAAATAAAAAAAAGGACTAATGTTTATAAACTTTATACCTTTAATCTTAAAATGAAAAAGTTAATGGATTTTGCTGAGTTAAGACAAATTTCTAATTATGATTGTGGAGCATGTGCATTGCAAGCAGTACTTGCATATTATGGTTTTGATACAAATGAACAAGAAATTATGAGATTAACTAAAACCCGAAAGATTGGTACTTCTATAAAACATATCGAGATGGTTCTTAAGAAGTTTGGTTTGAAATATAAAGCAAAAAAAATGGATATAAAACAGATAAAACATAACATAAACAAAAAGATACCTACAATTATTCCTCTACAAGCTTGGAAACATAATGTTAAAAATTGGAAAAGAGAATGGTATTCTGGGCATTATGTTATTGCAATTGGTTATGATAAAAATAATATATTTTTTGAAGATCCTGGTTGTGTTGCTAGAACCTATCTGACATATAAAGAACTTCTTGAAAGATGGCATGATTTAGATATTTCTAAAAAACAAAAAAATAAACTAATAAACTATGGGATAAGTGTATATGGAAAAAAACCTGTTTTTTCTAGTAAAAAAGCAGTGCATCTTGATTTTGATGCTTACAAAATCAAAGGGAAAAAATTAAAAATAGTTCCTAAGAAATATAAAAGAATAATTTAGTAATGTATTTTTAATTCATGCCTATTATAATCTGCTGAGATTTCTTTTAAAGTTGCAACATCTCTTGAACTTCTGTCTGGCCTTAGCTGTGTTATTCTTGGAAATCTTAGTGCAAATCCTGATTCATATGTCGGGCTTCTTTGTATGTTTTGATATAAAATTGTTACAACAATTTTAGGTTTTATTATTACTTGTCTTCCATGCTCGCTTGTGATTAGAGGTTTTATTTTTTTAGTTAATTGTTCAAATGACAAGCCTAGTTCTGATTTTTCTTTTAATCCTGCTGTTTTTCCAATTTCTAGAAATTTTCCTGATTTTTCATCAAAGCAAGATAGAGTAAAAGAAGACAAACTTCCTACTCTTTTTCCTTTTCCATATTCTGCTGCTGTTATTACTAAATCCAGCTCATTTTCAGACGGCTTTAGTTTTAGCATATGTCCTACTCTCGCTCCTGGCTGATATGCTGATTTAAGATTTTTAATCATAACTCCTTCTTGATTGTCAGCAAGTGCTTGCTTGTAGAAAGCTTGTGCTTTTTTTTCATCACTTGTTATTAATTGAACTGCTGTCTGCAAATGATATTTTTTATTTTTAATTATTTTTCTTAGTAATTTAGTTCTTTCTTCAAATGGCTTTTCTATTAAAGATTCTCCATTATAATATAAAATATCAAAAGCATTTACTTCAATTGGAAGTTTTTTTACTAATTGGTCTATATCATATTTTCTTTTTATTCTTTGGGAAATGTCTTGAAAAGGTTTGTAGTGCTTTGTTTTTAAATCATAACCTACAGCCTCGCTATCTATTATAAAAGATTTTGCATTAATATTTTCTTTTACATATTCAACAACATCTGGAAATTGGTTTGTTACTTCATCTAATCTTCTTGTAAAAATTTTTATTTTTCCATTTTCATCTTTATTAATAAGCATCCTGAATCCATCATATTTGTATTCAAATGCAGCTGGTTTTCCTACTCTTTCAAAACCATCTTGAATTGATTCTGCTTTTAATGCTAGCATTACTTTTAATGGATGTCCTGGGCTTAGGATTGTTTTATCTAAATCTTTTAATCCTTTGCATGCTTTTTCAAAAACAATTGCAAAATCATTTACTTTATCATAAGAACTCTGGACTGATTTTGTTATTTCTTTTATTTGTTCTGAATCTTTGTCAAAACAAGCCCAGACAATTGCATCTCTTATTGTTCCTGATGCAACACCTATTCTTAGATTATTCATTAATGTCCTTATTATGTATTTTGCTTCTGTTTCTGATGCAGAAGTTAAAAGTTCTGAAATTAAACCTAATTTTTTTTCAACTGTTCCTTTTCCTATTAGTTCTGGAAGTTTTTTTAGATTTTCAAGAACTTTTTGAATGCTTAGATTTGTTGAATGAAGAGTTGTTTGCTTCTTTTTTTTCATAATTTCTTCTGCTACTAAGCCTAAATCTCCTGTTTTTTTCCATTTAAGAATTATATCTTTTGTATTATTTCCTGAAGCTTTTGATAGAGCTTTTATGCATAACTGCTCTGATATTCCAAATTCTTTTTCAGAATAATCAGGAAAAACTTTTCCCTGCAATAAATAAATAACTTCTTTATTATCTTCTTGTTTTAAACTTTTAAGAAATTCTGAAAGAATTTCGGTTTTCTTTAGCCTACTTGGATTTTTCTCAAGCTCTTCATATGTTTCGCATAGTTTAGAATATTGCATATCGCCCTCCTTTTATCATGTTATAATAAGAAATAAAGGGTTTTTATATTTAATATTTTTGATTAAGCATAGGCATGTTCTTCAGGGCTTTTTTCTTCAGCACCTTTTGTTAAATTCCAATCAAGTTTTATCAGCTGCTTTACTGCAGGGTTTTTTGTGTTTAGCTTGTATAAATCTGATTTTCCAATTCTTCTTGTTTTAATTACTAAATTATTTTTTTCTAGTTTTTCCCAGAATGTCTGAAGAGTTGAATAACTTACTTCTGAATTTCTTGCTATTTCTGTTAATGGATAGTCAAATAACTGAAAGGTTATAAGAAAATCCAAGACTTTCATTATAGGATTATTTCCAAAAACTTCTATGAAGATTGTTTCATTTTCCATGATTATTAGTTATTTTCCTTGTCTGTTCCAGGCTCTTAAACTTGGGCGAACTTTAAGATTTCTTGATTTGCTTCTCAAGCCTCTTGATTTTCTTGCTGCGCTTGTCAAGCCTCTTAGTGCTCTTTTTGTATTTTCAGGCTTGCAAATCCAATTTATTGTTCTGTCATTTTTAATTTCTGGTCTAGCTGGGTCTACTAAAATAACTTCAAAGAAATAATATTTTCCGTCTTTTGCAATAAAATATGAATTCAGAACTTCAAGATTCCTGTATTTATTCTGGGCTCTTTGCTCTGCAACCCATTTGTAATTCATTTTTAATATTTTTCTGTTTGTCTGCTTTCTTGATTTTCTTGCTTTGTTTGGTTTTGGCCTTTTTCTTCCGCCTCTTATTAGTCTTACTCTTACAACAACAAAACCTTTTTTTGCCTTGTAACCAAGCTCTCTTGCTCTGTCTAATCTTGATGGTTTTTCCAGCTTAACAATAGAGTTTTCTTCCCTATACTTAATCATTTTTTGAGAAGATTCTTTATCTGTTGTGTTTTTCCATGCTTGTTTTATATAATAATACATTCCGTGTGCCATGATAAATCAATTAAAAGTTGGTTTTTAAAGCTTTTTGTTATTTTTGTATTTTGAGAATAAGAAAGTTTAAATAAGGTTTTTTGATTAAGTATCTATATGAGCCTGTAGCTCAGCCTGGTTAGAGTGTCGCTCTGATATCCTTGAACTTCAGAAAGGCGAAGGTCCCAAGTTCAAATCTTGGCAGGCTCATTTTATTTTTAAAAGTTATTCTCTTGCCTGAAGCTCTATAATCAAATTATCTTTGGAAATTCCATATCTTAGAATTGGAAGCTTTACATTAAGAGTTTTTGAATAAACTTTTTTATCTGCAATTGCTTTAATTTCAATTGAATTTTCTAATTGATTTATTATTATGTCATCTATGCTTGTAAGTCCTGGAGTTTCTAATTCGTAAATTACTCTATTACCAATTCTTCTGACTTTTGATTTTGGCTCTTTTTTAGGAAGTTTTGACAATTGAGATTCTTGCTCTTTTGTAAGTTGTTTTATTATTTGTTTTGGCTTTACTTGATTTGCTTGGTTTTGAGCTTGTTTTTTGAAATTTCCAAAATCAACTCTTTTTCCATTTATATAAAACTGGACATTCATGTTCTCATTTATATTTGGCATTCTTATTTTTGGCTGGTTTGACTGATTTGATTCTTGTTCCATATTATTCATCTGTTTTTCAAGCATTTTCATTGTGCTTTTAATCATTTTTTCAATAAAAGAGCCTCCCATAGGCATTCCTGCCATTTCTGGAAAAAAATCAGAATCTGATTTTCCTAAAAATCCATAATCATTTTGATTATTTTGTAAATTGTTCTGACTAAAGCTAAATCCACAATAAGGACAAAAATTATTTTTTTTGCCTGTTTTATTATTGCATTTTGGGCATCTTTTTCTTAGCATGATTATTTAAGAGAAATTTAGTTTAATAATTTATGGGTTGCTATAAATTATTATTATTATTATTATTATTGGTTTTCTTTGTCAATAACTTCATTTTCAATGCTACTGAGATATTTATGAACAAGATAAATTGGTTCGGGGTATTTATGAGGAAGTTTTATTAGCTGGCTTGTTATTTTTAATGAGGTTTCAATGCTTATCTGGTTTCCAGGACTTACATAAATTGGGCGAGCTCCTGGCTTGCTTACAAAGACTTTTCCTACTTTTTTATTATTTCTTAAAACATTATCATCTTTTATCTCAGATCCTATTATAGCATCTGAGATTCCAATAACAGGAATTCCTGAAGCAAGGCTGAAATGACTTGCTAAGCCTAATCTTGGATGAGTTATTCCAAGAGCTTGCACAAAAATTATATCTGGTTTTTCATTTATTTTGTTTAAGACTTCCATCATTGCAGGAAGCTCTCTGTATGCCCTAAATTCTGCTATATAAGGAAATTTTACTTTTTCTAAAACATAATCCTGCTCAGTTATCTCAAAATCTTTGTTGCATACAATTATTCCACATAGCATCTTATTTTTAATAAAAATGCTGTAAACAGCACCATATTTTTCAACTAAAGAAAAATCTATTTTGTCTTTTATTTCCAGGCTTTTAGCAAGTTTTTCCTGCTCTTTTTTCAGTTTTTCTATATCTATACTATATTTTTTTATTAGCTCTTCTTTTTCCATGATTAGACTATAAATTGTATTCTTAAAAAACTTTGGATTTTAAGATTTTTATCTGATAATGTTAATCTTTTATACTCTTTAGCTTTTGTTGATTAAGATGTTTATAGCTTCTGCTTTATTTTATTATGGTTATTCTTTTTTTATTATATTAATTTTTAATTTTATCCTGCTCTTGCGTGCTTATGTCCTATTAATTCATGAGCACCTGTGAAATGAGGAAGCTTTAAGCTTCTGAATACAAAATCTTTTATTGCTTTTGAACTTGTGCGCGTTTTTCTGATTTCTTTAATCTGAGGAAGCATTATAAGATTAATTAAAATTCTTGCAATTCCTGAAATCAGGAAAATAAATAAAAATAAATTCATAAAACTAACTGAAATATATTTTACAAGCAAAGCACCTATTATTCCTCCTACAAAACCTCCTATTCCTAACAATAAATTAAAATAAGAAACAGCAATTCCTCTTTTTTCAGGGCTTACTAAATCATAAATAAAATTACCTGTTGCTAGATTAAACCCTGCCCATGCAATCCCACCTATTAATTGGGGAATAAAAATAAGATATATAGGAGAGTCTGAAAAAAGCCAGAGCAATGGAAATATTGAAATCAAGATTCCTGTAAAATATAATAATTTATAGTTTCCAAATTTGTCTGAAAATTTGCCCCAAAAAGGCATTAAGATTAATGCAAAAGCTGTTTCTGAAACAGTTACTAGCATAAAAACCAAATAATTAAAATTAAGAGTTTTTAGCATATAAACTGCAAAAAATGGGCCTGCAATCATAACTGAAAGAGCAATTAATGCTCTGTAAATTGTAAATTTTCCAAAATTAGTTGCTCTTCCTTTTTCTAAAAAATCCCAGAATGAAAAATAATAATTTTTTGAAAGCTTAAGATGTGGTTCATATTGTTTTTGAAAAATTCTCCTTGAAATTAATCTTGATATCATTGCAATAAAAAAGAAAATTCCAAAACCAAGCATTGTCAGGTTATTATTTTTGAAAAAATCCAAGACAAAAGCTCCTAAAAGAGATGAGGCTAATACTATAATGCCTGTAATTATGTTTCTTTTTGAAAAATATCTTCCACGATGGTTATCATCTACAATATCTCCCATCCAAGAAAACCAGGCAGGGCTTGCAAAATTTCCAAAAAACACATAAAAAGAAAAGAAAACTATCAAAAGTAAGGGAATAATCCCTGCTATTATATTTTTATAATATAAATAACATAAGATAATAAGAGGAATCCACATTAAAGCCTGGATTAAAATAGAAAATCTTACTATTTTTTTTCTTGAAAATTTTTCTATTTTTTTTGAACCAAACAACTGGCTTAAAGGGCCTAATAAAGTTGAGATAGAGCTTAATAATCCTATCTGGAAATTTGAAGAATTAACTGCAACTGCAAAAGGAGTTATGTAATAGTCTCCTAAGCCTGACTGAACAGAGGTAAAGCTTCCTTCTTGAATGCTTATCTTTCTTGCTTTTTCTTTTAATTTTTCTTCAAAAAAAGCTTTAGGCTTGTTTTTAATTACCTCTTTCATGAATTTAATAGAAAAATTAAGTATAAAAATTATTCTAAAAATTAGGAATGATATATTTTTAAAACACAAAATCTTAATTGAAATATGGAAAAGAAAGTGATAAACAGGATTAAGCAAATATGCACGCCTCTTATTGTTCCAGGCGTGGTTAAAGCATGCTGGATTTTTGGAAGTTCTGTAAAGAAGAAAAAAGGCAATGATATAGATGTTTTGATTCTTTATGATGAAAAGGCTAAGAATCTTAGAAAATCATTGATGTCAATTGATTCTAAAGTTGAGAAACTAATGAGAAAGGAAAAACTTCCTTTGCATTTTCAAAGGCCTATTAGCTTAAGCCTTTTTTGGAGCTTGCTTATAAAAGGAGAGCCATGGGTGTTTACTCTTGTTAAAGAGGCAATTGCAATACATGATTCTTCAAATTATTTAGAATTAATGAAAAAACTTATTAAGAAAAAGCATGCTTTAGGAGAAGAAATAAAAGCAGAAAGGCTTGTTGCTCGTTCAGGAGAGCTTTTGACTGATAATAGAGAGCTGAGAGTCATGACAATTGAAGAGCTTTTTTTAGCAGCTTCTGAAGCAGCTCAAATTTTCTTAATTTCTAAGAATAAGATTGTTTTTGAGCCAAGAAAAATCTTGAAAGAGATTTTAAAATATATGAATGTAAGTATTTACTTTGATATTTTGAATCTTTATGAAAAATCAAACAAAGGAGTTCTTTCAGACTTTACAGGAGAGGACATTGATTATTATACTTTTAAAATAAAAAATTTCATACAACAGCTTGAAGAGCTGTCAAAAAAAGGATTAGAAAATTATTCAAAAAATAAATCTGAAAGTGTGTTGCAGGACAAGAAGAGGAGCAGAAATTAGGCTTGAAAGAGAAGTTAATCTTTGGTAGAGAAGCTAAAGAGTGTAAAGTTGTGTAAGATTTTAAATAAACAAAAAATGAAAAAACAAAAACCTAAAAAAGATCAGAAGTTAAACTTAAGGCAAATATTCGTAGATTTATTGAAAAAATACAAGAACTCAATAAAATCTGTTTTAATAGAAGGAAATTCTGTAGTTGTCCTGGTTTCTGACAAAAAGCAGGAGATTAAAAAATATTCTGAGCAAAAGAATTACAAGGTTGATGTCAAAAATATGGAAGAATATTTAAAACATCTCTTTGCAGGAGAAAAAGTAGTTTATGAAAAAATAACAGATGCAAAGATTTTATATGACCCTGAGCATTTTATTGATCCTTTGCAGGAAATGGTTTTTTCAGGAAAAATACAAGGAACAAAAGAAGATATCATGACTAAATTTATATCTATTAATGAAAAGTTTAAAAAAATAGAAATGATTAAACATAAAATCTTGGATAATATATACACTTCTGTTGTTGAGATGTCTCAGGCATTATTAATGGCTAAAAAAGATATTATCTGCAAGCCTAAAGAAACTTTAAAATTCATAGAAAAATGTTTTGTTTCAAAGAACATTTTAGAGAAAAAATATCATGACATTGCAAAACTTATAATAACCACTTACAAAGATATTGAGCATAAGAAAAGAAGCATGGTTTCTGGAAGAGAAATAGATTTTTTGCAGAAAAAAGCAGAAGAATACCAAAACAGGGTTTTGGAGCTGTTGGGCTAGAGTTTTTTAACTAACTTTTGCACCAAGTGCAACAGCACCATCTGGCTGCAGAAGCTTTACTTCACTTTTATCATCATTTGATGCAGCCAAAATCATACCCTGGCTTTTTATTCCTTTTAATATTCTTGGTTCTAGATTGCAGAAAACAATGCAGCGCTTGCCTTCTAATTCTTCTTTGCTATAATATGGTTTTAATCCTGCTACTAAAACTCTTGTTTCTGTTCCTAAGTCAACTTTTATTTTATATAATTTATCTGCTCCTTTAATATCTTCAACTTCTAGAATTTCTCCTGCTCTTAAGTCTAGTTTGCTCCATTCGTTAAAACTTACAATATTTTCCATTTTTTATTTAGTTTTTATTTGTTAGTTAGTAATCTTACACCCCTCTCCTCTCTTTAGCTGCTGTTGATTATATGTTTCAGATGTTGCTTTTATTAATAAGTTGTTTTTATTTATCTTAATTTAATATTATTTATTAAGTTATTACTTTTTTTAAAGTTTATTAGGTTTTTAAATAATGCTATTTATTAATCTTAGGCTAATTGTTTTATATAATAAATAAGTTTTTAAACTCTAAAATATTAATAAAATAAAGGAGATGAAAAATGGTTTTTAGAGAAAAAACAGTAGAAGTTCCTGAGAGTTTTATAGCAAAACTTATGACAGTAGTTTTTTTACAAAACGAACTTAATGACAAAAATACCTCGTATAGAGCAAAAGAAATGATTAAAGAGAAACTTGCAAAAATAGTCCCTTCAACAGTATATAATAAAATTCCACTGAGGAGAGTAGATTATTTAAGAGTTGCTCGAGAGTTTGATAACATTGGCATGGAAAAAGAAGCACAAAAATATGCCAAAAAAGCACTTGGTGGAATTAAAACAAAGTTAATAAGTGGTATGAGTGAAGAAGATAGGAAATATGCAAATCAAATATTAGGTAAGGAGATATGAGGTAAATTAGAAAAATAAATTTTTAAAATCTATTATAATCCAAGCCTTCTTAAAACTCTTCCAAAAAATCCTAGTTTTAATGGTTCTAGCTCAAAATCTTCACCTAAGATTCTTTTTGTTGTGTTTCTATAACTTCTTGCTGCAGGTGATTTTGGATGAGTATGAATAACTGCATCTTTCATTGCTAAAGATTCTTTTACAGCTATATCTTCTGGAATTATCCCTAAAATAGGGATTTCTAGCATTTCTTTTATGTTTGAGATTGACATTTCTGTGTTTGCTCCTTGATATCTATTTATTATAACTCCTAGAACATTTTTTCTCATTTCTTCTGCAAGCTTTATTGTTTTAAGTGCGTCTGTTACAGCAGGCATTTCAGGGTTTGTTATGATTATTATTTCATCTGCTGCTTCTATTGTTGCTCTTGCTTCTTCTCCTAAACCTGCAGGAGCATCTATAATTACATGATTTGTTATTTTTTTCAGTTTTTTTGGTATTTCTATAAATCTTTTGTAATTAATCTTGTCTGATTCGCTCAGAGACAAAGATGCAGGCATTATTTTTGTTCCTGATTCATGTTCATATATAGCCTCTTCTACTTTTGCATCTCCTTTTAGTACATGATTTAGTGTTACTGGAACAATTGGAGAGCCTAGATGAATGCCTATATTAGGAGTTGTCAGATTACCATCTACTATTATAACATCTTCTCCTAATTGGTTTAAAGCAGTTCCTATGTTTATTGCGCTGCTTGTTTTTCCAACACCGCCTTTTCCTGAAATAAATGTATATACTTTAGCCATATTATTCACTGTCTTTATTGTTAGATTAATCAAAAAGTTTGGATTAATTTATAAATGTTTCCTATTTTCTTAGAAACATTTATCAAGGATTATTATGTATTTATTAAAATTATTAATTTCTTATAAAGAGTTAAAGCTGATTGTAATCATTGTTTTCATGTGTTAAAGCTGACATTTCTAAGAACTTAGAAATCTTTTAACAAAGTTTATAAATCTTTCAAGAATTTCTGAGTATTCTTTTAGCTTTTCCAGATTAATTCTTATTTCCTGTCCTTTGTAAAACAAACTTAGACAGACTCCTTTTCTAAATTCCTGCTCTTTTGTTTGTTTTAATATGTCAACAAGCTTGAACATTGAATATAATTCAATTGCATCTAAAACAGCTGGTTCTTTTCTGAACACTTCTTTTACTAAATCAACTCTTAGTTTAGGTGCTGTTGGGATTATTTTAAGCATTTTCTTTTTTTTAGCTGTTATTAAAAGCCCATCAATAGAATCTTCAATCATTACAGCCCATCTTTTCACTAAATTAATCATAACATCGCATGTTTTTGTATATTTCATGCTTACATAAAGCAAATGGTCTGCGCTTATTTTCTCTTTTATAATCTTTTCAAGCATATTATATATCTCTCACCCTTTTTGATTTGAAATAACAAAAAGCGATTAAAAATTAAGGGTAAACTAGTATTTATAGGTTTTGATACTACAGAACCTATACATCTTTAGCTATTTATTTGGTTATTTTATCTGAAATTGTTAATATTAACAACTTATTACTCAGCTCTTCTGTAGCTTAAGACATTTCTAGCTAGTTTATTAATATGGCTTTTTGATATTATATATTTTTATATTATTTTTATATTGAGAATACTTAATATTTTAAAAAACATTAATTTTGCTTTTTATTTTGATTAAAATCTGTTTTGCAAGCAAAAGCTGCTCTTTTATCTTTAAAATGTCTAAAAACTCTGTTTTAAGATTGTTTCCAAGTATTATTACTCTTTCTTTTCTTACAAACTCCATTGAACTTTGCTTGTGCTTTTCATAAATTTCAAAAATTTCTTTTATTTTTTTTAATTGCTCATGAGTTATATCATAATTTTTAAATGATTTTGTGAAAAAAGTCTCTAGATTATCTTTTTGGTTCTGATATAGGTTTATTCTCTTGTATAAATAGTCATATTCTAAGATTGCTTCTATGAAACCTATGATTGATTGGTAAATTTCATTAAAAATTTTTAAAATAAGCCTTTTTTCATTTAATAAAGGATAGGTTACATAAACCATATGGTCTGCTATTTGCAAGCTTCTGACTGCATTATCTAGCCTTTGTTTGAACCTTTCTTGCATGCTTCTAATAAGCTTGATTAATAGATAAAATTATGTGTAAGGAGAGATAATGATTAAGTATGATAATGTTTAAAAATAAGCAATTATAATTAATCTAATGTCTCAAAGAGGTTATTTAAAAGTTGAAGTATCTGCACCTGGAGGATTTCTTGAAGAAGCTAAAGTTATTTTAAGAGATTATCAAGGAGAGCAATATCTTGGAATTTTTCCTGCAAATCGTTTGAAAAATGGAAAATTATGTATTTCAAATGTTGATGCTTGGAAAGGTGATTTAGTATCTGTTGAAGGAGTTAATAAAGACGAATTTATCAGATTAAAAGATGGAATGCTTGTTGGATGTCTTAGTTTTAAGAAATCTCAATTAGAGATTATGGATGATGTTAACTAACCACTTAACTCTAATATTGCTTCTGTGACATTTCCATGACATGATTTTAGAACTTTTTCTGCTTGAGCTTTTGTGCAGCCTGTTTTTTCCATTATTAGCTCAATATCTTGTTCTTGCTTATCTTCTTCACTCTCTTCATCTTCTTCATCCTCTTCTGTTTTTATTCCTTCTTCTTCTCTAATATCCCCTGAAATCTGAAAATTAGTTTGTCCTTGCATGTTTATTTTTATTACGCTTGGATTATCTATTATAATATTTCCATCACCTTTTTCAATAATAACTCTTTTTGCATCAATGTCTTGCTGGGCTATGCCCATCTTCTTCATCATAGCCTGCATTTTTTTTGGATTAAGTCCGCCGAACATTTTTTACTTTATTAAATATTTGAAATTGTTTATTTATTAATATTATGATTCATTACTCAGCTCTTCTGTAGCTAAGTTGTTTCTAGATTATTAAATTGCTATTTTTTGCTCTTTTTTATTTTTGGTTGTGATTGACTATTCTTTTTTCATGTAATCTAAAAGAATAGTTTTAAGATAGTTACAAAAACTATAACTAAGATTATTAATAAAATAACATGACTTGGCTTTAATTTAATTCTGCTGTCATATTCTTCATTATACCTCATCAAGCCGCTTCCGCCTGAAGGCATGTTAAATCCTTGATTTGCCATAAGATTTAAAACATTGGTTCATTTAAAAATCTTATGGATAAGTATAACTCAAAACAGGCAGAAGCAAAAATAAAGAAATTTTGGGAAAAAGAAAAAATTTATAAGTTTAATGGAAAATCTGAGAATGTTTATTCAATAGATACACCTCCTCCATATATATCTGGAAGAATGCACATAGGACATGCTTTTTCATATTCGCAGCAGGATTTTATAGCAAGATTCAGAAGAATGCTACAAGGAAATTTGTTTTATCCTTTTGGAACAGATGATAATGGATTGCCTACTGAGAGGTTTATTGAAAAAACTAACAATGTATCTAGCAAATCAATGTCAAGAGCAGAATTTATTGAATTATGCTTAAAAACTTTAAAAAAATTTACTCCTGAATGTGTTAATGATTTTAAGATTTTAGGAATATCTTGTGATTATGATATTTATTATTCTACTATTGACAAACTAAGTCAAAAAGTTTCACAGAAGTCTTTTATTGATTTATATAAGAAAAAAGAAATTTATAAAAAAGATTTTCCAACATTTTTTTGTGTTAGATGCCAGACTCCTTTTGCTCAAGCTGAATTAGAAGACAAGACAGAAACAAGCTTATTTTCTACTTTAAAATTCAAGGTTGATGACAAAGATTTGCTTATTGCAACAACCAGAGTTGAATTACTTCCTGCTTGTGTTGGTGTTTTTGTTAATCCTGATGATAAAAGATACAAACATTTAATTGGAAAAAAAGCAAGAGTTCCATTGTTTAATTTTGAGGTTCCTATTTTAGGAGATAATTCTGCTGATGTTGAAAAAGGAACAGGTGCAATGATGGTTTGCTCTTATGGAGATAAATATGATGTTGAAGCAATCAACAGGCATAAGCTTAAACCTAAAATAATAATAACAAAAAATGGAAAACTTAATGTTGCTGGTTATGAACTTAGCATTAAAGATGCAAGAAAAAAGATTTTAGAAGATTTAGAAAAAAGAGGTTTGATAAAAGAACAAAAAAAGATTGAGCATGTTGTAAATGTTCATGATAAATGCGGAACAGAAGTTGAATTTCTTCCTGTAAAACAATGGTTTATTAAAATATTAGATAAAAAGCAGAAATTAATTGAACAAGGAAGAAAAATAAAATGGCAGCCTGAATTTATGAGAAAAAGATATGAAAATTGGACTAATGGTTTAGAATGGGACTGGAGTATTTCAAGAGACAGGCATTTTGGAGTTCCTATTCCTGTCTGGGAATGCTCAAAATGTGGTTCTGTTATTCTTCCTGATGAAAAAGAACTTCCTGTTGATCCTATGCAAATGCATAAAAAATGCAAGTGTGGAAATATTGCAACACCTGAAACAAATGTTTTAGATACATGGGCAACATCTTCTCTAACACCTCAGATTGCGAGTTCTCTTGTTGATAATAAAATTAGAATTCCTTTTTCACTTCGTCCTCAGGCACATGACATAATAAGAACATGGGCATTTTATACAATAACAAAATCTTATTTGCATGAAAACAAAATTCCTTGGAAAGATATAATGGTTTCTGGTTTTGTTACATTAGGAGGAGAAAAAATGTCAAAATCAAAAGGAAATGTTGTTGATCCTATAAAAGTCATGGAGCAGTATAGTGCAGATTGTTTAAGATACTGGGCTGCAAGTTCTAAATTAGGAGAAGATTTAGATTATTCTGAAAAAGAGCTTATTGCTGGAAAAAAATTTGTTAATAAATTATTTAATGCAAGCAAGTTTGCATTCATGTTTTTGAAACATAAGCCTGAAAAATGCAAGCTTGAAATAATTGATAACTGGATTTTGAGTAAGCTTCAGATTTTAATTGATGAGAGTACTAAATCATTTTTAGATTATGAATATCAGAAATCAAAAGCAGAAACAGATAAGTTTTTTTGGAGCTTGTTTTGTGATAATTATCTAGAAATTATTAAAAATAGATTATATAATGGAAGCGAGAAAGAGAAAAAGTCTGCTGAATATGCTCTTTACAATGTTTTGTTGAATTTATTAAAGCTTTTTGCACCTATAACTCCTTATATTACAGAAGAGATTTATCAAGAATGCTTTAAAAAATATGAAAAAGAAAAATCAATTCATTTAGCTAAATGGCCTGAAGCTGATAAAAAAATGATAGACAAAAAAGCTCTTGAAATTGGAGATTTATTTATCGAAATTCTTGCTAAAGTAAGACAGGCTAAATCAGAAGCTAAAAAATCAATGAAGACTCCGATTGTATTGGAGTTAGATGAAAATGATTATAAACTGCTTGAATCTGTTTTAAAGGATTTAGAGGCTGTTACAAACAGCAAAGATATTGAACTAGGAGGGTTCAGAGTTGAGTTTGAATAAAATGGAAATATCATTAATGTGTTGCAGGACAAGAAGGAGGGAAGCTGAAGTTGAAAAGAAGTTAAGCTTTGCTACAGAAGAGCCGAGTAAATGTGCTTAAACATTACCAAATAAATAATTTCAAATAAATAAAACATGGAAGAACAGAAAAGATATGAATTAGAAGAATTTGTCAAAGAAATTGAAAGCCATAAAGCAAGGCATACAGAACTTATCAGTGTTTATGTTCCTGCTGGCTATGATATAAACTTAGTTACAAGACAGCTGGAAGGTGAGCGTTCAACTGCTGCAAATATTAAAAGCACTGCTACTAGAAAAAATGTTGAAAATGCTCTTGATTCTATTATAAGAAAAACAAAAGCAATGAAACAAACTCCTAAAAATGGTGTTGTGTTTTTTGCAGGAAATGTTGCTCCTGAAGGCCAGAATGATTTGAGAATATGGGTTTTTGAGCCTCCTGAAAAGCTTAATGCAAGACTTTACAGATGTGACCAGAATTTTGTTTTAGAGCCTTTGATGGAAATGCTTGAAGTCAAAGAGATTTTTGGGTTAGTTGTTATTGAAAGAAAAGAAGCTACAATTGGATTATTAGAAGGCAAGAGAATAAAAATTTTACAGCATATGACTTCTGGTGTTCCTGGAAAAATAAGAGCAGGAGGGCAGAGTGCTGCTAGGTACTCAAGAATTACAGAAGGAATGGCAAAAGAGTTTTACAGAAGAATTGCAGAAGCTGTTAAAGAACAATTTTTTAATCTTCCTAGATTAAAAGGAATTTTAGTTGGAGGACCTGGACCTACTAAAGAGGATTTTTTAAAAGAAGGACAATTAGTTACTGCATTACAAGAAAAAGTTCTAGGAGTAAAAGATATTGGTTATGCTGATGAGCATGGAATTGAATTATTAGTTCAGGCAAGCAATGATATTTTAGCAATGCAGGAAATTACTCAAGAGAAAAAACTTTTAGACAGATTTTTTGAAATGCTTGGAAAGCAAAGAAGCAAAACAGCTTATGGAAAAGAAGAAGTTGAAAAAGCATTAAAATATGGCGCTGTTGATGTTTTGCTTTTGTCAAAGAAATTAAAGCCAAAAGAAATCACTGATTTAGAAGAGCTTGCAAAACAAACCTCATCTAAAATAGAATTAGTTTCAAATGAAACTCCTGAAGGAAAACAATTCCTTAATCTTTCAGGAATTGGTGCTATTTTAAGGTTTGGGATATAGAATTATTTATAAACTATATTTTATTAAGATAGATATGGTAAAAGAAAATCTCACTTCTCGCCTCTCATCAATCCTCTCAATTATCGCCCTTCTCGGAGGCATATTTTTTTTATCAGGCAATATAACTGGAAATGCTGTTGCTGGTGTGAGCCCTGGTTATGCAAACCTTATTGGTGTGCCATTGGTTCTTGTTGGGCTGGCTTTTTCTGTGATTTATTTTAGAAAACATAAATAAGTAAACTAAGATAAAATATTAATAATTTCTGAAATTAGATATAAGCTAAAGATTGTTATATTTGCTATAAACAACAATCTTTAAAATCTCAATTTTCTTGCATATTTTATGACAAAAGAGCATGTGGTGTCTGAGACTGAAAAAGAGATAGAAGAGGCAAGTGAGATTGAAAATCTTAAAAAAGTTGAAGCTGTTTTATTTGTTGCTGGAAAATTCTTAAACTTGCAAGAACTTATTACTCTTACTGACATAAATCCCTTGCTTTTGCGAGAGCTTATTGAAAAACTGACTGAGAAATATAACAAAGATGATTCTGCAATTGAAATCGTAAATAAGTCTGATATGTGGAAGATGGATGTAAAGCAGGAATATGTTAATTTTATTAATAAATTAGCAACAGGAAACACAGAATTTTCAAAAGCAGAACAAGAAACTCTTGCTGTTATTGCATATAAACAGCCTGTAAAACAAAGCATAATTGTAAAAATAAGAGGAAACAAATCTTATGATCATATTAAAAAGTTCATTGACGTTGGTTTAGTTGTTGGGAAACAAGCAGGACATACAAAAGAGCTTAAGCTAAGTGATGATTTTTTTGATTATTTTCATTTAACTGAAAAAGGGATTGAGACAGCAAGTTCTGAATCTGCTGATTCAGAAAATTCACAGAATTCTGGAGAAAAAGAGAGTGAAGACAATAGTGTAATTAATAGCAATAATAATTAAAAACTATTTTGAAATTGTAAAAGAATATTAAAAAAATAAAACTTAAATATTAATAATATAAAACACTAATGAGAGCGAACAATAGAAGCTAAAGAGTGTAAAATTGTATAAGATTTCAGAAAATAAATAACAAACAAAATAACTAAACTCAAATAACAAAAAAATGATGACTATATTAGTTTATATTGCTGTATATATTGGCTTATTTGGAGCTGTGTTTTATTTTTTAGGTTTTTTTAAAAAAAGACAGATGCCTGAACTGATTGGAAAGTATGAGCCCAAAGTTTCTATAATAATTCCTATGCATAATGAAGAAAAAGGTATATCTGTTACAATTGAAAATGCACTTGCATTGGATTATCCTAAGAATAAACTTCAGATTATTGTTGTTGATGATGGAAGCACTGATGATTGCTATAAGATTGCATGCAAGTTTAGAAAATTTGGGGTTTTAGTGGTTAGTAAAAAAAATGGAGGAAAAGGTTCTGCTATGAATTTTGGATTAAAAAGAGCAACAGGGGAGATAATATTTACAATGGATGCAGATGGAACATATCCTGAGAAAAATGCTTTAAAAGAAATGGTTTATTTTTTCAGGCATCCTGATGTTTATTGTGTATCTCCTGCAATTGCAGTGCATAATCCTAAGGGATTTTGGCAAAAAATCCAGCAGGCTGAATTTTTGTTAGGGATTTTTTTAAGAAAAGCTTTTGCAAGCATGGATGCTTTGAGCATAACTCCTGGTGCTTTTTCAGCTTACAGAAAAAAGTTTTTTGATGAGTATGGAGGTTTTGATGAAGATAATATTACAGAAGATTTGGAAATCGCTTTGCGAATACAAAGAAACAATTTTGTTGTTGAAAATGCGCATAATGCTCATGTTTATACTGTGTGCCCTGATAATTTTATAGGATTGTTAAAGCAAAGAAGAAGATGGTATGTAGGGCTTTTGAGAAATCTCTGGAAGCATAATGTTTTGTTTTCAAGAAAATATGGTGATTTGGGAGTTGTTGTGCTGCCTATTGTAATATTAAGTGTATTTTTCTCTGTTATTTTAACTTTTTATCTTACTATAAGAACTCTTTTAAGATTAAAGCTTGACTTGGAGATTTTGCAAGGTGTTAATTTTGCAGCCAGCAGTTTTTATATAACAAAATATGCAATACAAAAATATCTTTTATTATTTTTCAGCAATCCCTTGACTTATCTTGCATTTTTCTTTTTTGTATTTTTAATAGGTTATATGATTTTTGCAAAAAGAAACTTAAAAAAATATTCAAATTTTGGCTTTGGATTAATTTTTTTCTTGTTATTTTTTTCAATTTTGTTTGTTTTTTGGTGGACAGTTTCATTGATATATGTAATATTTAATAGAAAAGTTTTGTGGAAATAGAGTATATAAATATATAAAAAACCAGTTTTTTTGTTATTAAAATGCAGGAAAACAGAATAATAGAAAAAAGGCAACTGAGCACAAATAGAATTGTTTTATCATTCTTAATAGCAACTTTTTTATTTAGCTCTGGTTTTTTGTTAGGTTATGTTATTACTTTTCAAAAATCTGATGTTAATTCCAGAACACAAGATATGTTGAGATATGATATTCTTGGATTTCAAGTGCAGAATGAGCTTATGAAAGGTTCTTGCAGCAATCTTAGCTTGGTGCAGAGTTCTTCTGAGCTAAACAAAATGAGAGACACAATGAATTTTTTGGAAATTAGATTTGGAAAACTTGATGAGAGTGTTTTAAGCCAGAAAAAAATATACACTATACTGCAGGTTCAGCATTTTTTATTAGTAAAAGAAAAAGATAGTGCATGCAAAACAAAAACACCTACACTTTTATTTTTTTACTCTAATATTGGAAGTTATAAAGATTCTGCTGAAAAATTAGGGGTTATTATTGATAATATAAGGATGAAAAATCCTGATTTGAAGGTTTATTCATTTGATTTTGATTTGGGTAGTAATTTAATAAAAATTTTAAAAGAAAAATATGATGTAACTGACAGAAATACTATTGTTGTTAATGAGGAAACCAACATTGTTGGATTGAAAAATGCAGATGAAATTGAGAAATATCTGAATAATGCTTAAAAAGAACATATATTTTTAATTATAATTAAGAATAAAAAGCCAACTTTAATGATTTTTTAATGGAAAGATGTGCAAGATGTGGTAAAACTGAACAAGAGGTAAGACTTTTTGATGCAATTTATGAAGGAAGAATGGAAAACATTTGCGAGAGATGCTCTTTAATAGAAAATATTCCCATCATAAGAAAGCCAAGCATATCACAGCTTAAAGATTCTGAGAAAAATCTTCCTGTTGTTGCAAGATTAAAACAAATTTCAGGTATGAGAGAACAGAAGAAAGATTCAGGAATTTTTATTGCAGACAGATTAAAGCAATTAGATGAAATTCCTGAACTTGAACTGCCTGAGCAGAAAAAACTTAACCTGATAAATCATTTTCACTGGTATATTCAGAAATACAGAAGAAAAAAAAGCTTGACTCAGGAAAAACTTGCAGAAGCTATTGGAGAATCTGCTATTGCAATAAAGATGATTGAGAATGCAAGGCTTCCTGAACATGCAGATATTATAATAACAAAACTTGAGCAGTTGTTTCAGATGAATTTAAGAAATATAAGTGACAGAGAAAGATGGAAATCAAAAAGAGAGCCTGTTTTAAGAGATGAGAAAGGAAAAGAAATTGAAATAATTCCTGAGCCTGAATTTGAAATTCAGGAAAAAGAATCTGAATCTGATTCTTCATGCAAGTTTGAAATAAAAACTGATGAAAAAACTCCTTTAGTTGAGAGAAAAATGACTTTTGAGTGCGGGCCTGGAAAAGCTGGAGAATTTAACATAAGAAGCATAGATCCTAACAGGGTTAATATAAGAGATTTAAGAAATATGCACAAAAGAAAAATACAAGCAACAAAACAGGAAAGGCAAGAAGAAGCTAAAAAAATAGAAGAAAGGCAGAAGCTAATAGAAGCTAGAAGAGAAGAGCTGAGGCAGATGAAAGAAAGGGAAATGGACAAGATTGACAGACATTTGAGAGGAATTGATGTTTTAGAGAAAAAAAATCCTGACTTTGACAGAAATGATTTTGATGATGAAATAAGGATTGATGAGGATGAAGAGTGAATATTTTATTGAGATTTACAAGCCTAAGAATGAAAATAATGATTTTGAAAGATTAATTAATAAATATAATCCTATATGTCTTTCTAATTCTATTAAAAACAATGAAAATGGCGAGTGTTATATTATGATTTTAAAAACAGAAGAGAATTTAGTTATTGATATTTTAAACAAGAGGTTTTCTAGTCTTGTCATAAGCAAGCTGGAAAAGTTATGATAAAAATAATTTATCATTTATTATTTTTAGAAGCACCACAAACCCATTCTCTGCAGATTTTAGGCCTATTATTATAAACTTTGCATAACATATCTTTTCCTAAGAATTTACAGGTTTTGCTTAACATTAATGTTTTTGTTTTTAGAGAAATTATTATTCTATCAGAGAGGTATAATCTCTTACAACACTCACCACATTTGTAGCATACCACAATTATTATTATTATTATTTAAAGATTTCTGAAATTTTTGCATAATAAAAAGCTTTAAAAACCATTCTTTGATTGTTAATTCATGGAAATCAAAATTCTTAAAGATGAGAAAGATGATTTAGAAGTTGAACTGGACAATCAGACTATTGCAGAGCTTTTAAGGGTTTATTTAAACCAAGATGAAGATGTAAAACTTGCTGCATGGAAAAAAGAGCATTACAGCAAGCCTGTTATTCTGAAAATAGTCACAAAAGGCAAAGCAGCTAAAAAAGCACTTCATGATGCTGTTGGAAAATGCCAAAAAGAGCTTGACAAGTATTTGAATGAATTTAAGAAAGCGAAGTAAAAAATCTATTAGGTTTTCATTAATCATTAACTTAATTATATCTTACTCGGCTCTTCTGTAGATTAAGTTGTTTCTGGCTATTTCATTAAGGATTGTTATTAGTTTATTACAATAATCCTTATAACCTATTTTTAATTTAATCTTTTATGGTGTTTGATGATATGAGTTATGGAGAGGAGAACAGAGTCATGACTGGAAGTTATGACTTGAATAACTGGCTTGACGGAGGTTATGAAAAAGATGTTGTTACAATGATGTATGGGCCTCCTGGATGCGGAAAAACAAATTTTGTGTTGCTTGCTGCATGCCATCAGGCTAAGAAAAATGGAAAAGTTATTTTTGTTGATACAGAAGGTGGTTTTTCAGTTGAAAGGATTAAGCAGATTACAGGAGGTATTCCTGAATTTGTTTTGAAAAATATCATGATTTTAAAACCAACAAGTTTTGCAGAACAGAAAAAAGCTTTTTTTACTATGCTCAAAGAACTTAAAAGCAATAATGTAAAACTAATTATTGTTGACAGCATTAACATGTTATACAGATTAGAGCTTGCAGAAGCAAGAAAAAAAGGAAATGAAGAAGTCAGCAATCTAAATTCTGATTTAGCAGGGCAGATGAAAGCTCTTTCTGAAATAGCAAGAAAAATGAAAATCCCTGTTTTGGTTACAAGCCAGGTTTATTATGATTTTTTAACAGAAAAAGAACTGCATGAAGGAAAAGAAAAAAATGCTTATGTTTTTGGAGGAGATATGTTAAGATACTGGTGCAAGTGCATTATTGAAATTACAAATACAGGGAAAAGAAAAGCAATTTTAAGAAAGCACAGAAGCATTGGAGAAAGAGAATTATGCTTTGAAATATGCAATGAAGGAATAAGAAAAAGGGGCTGGCTGTGAGAATATTTATAAATTATACTTCTTTTACAAAAGGAGCAAAAGAGGATAATATAAAATGAAAAAAGAGGAAAAGGTAAAGAGAAACCAGCTTTTGGTATTTTTTGCGCTTTCAATAGCAATAGTCTTGTTTTTATTTGCTCATTTTATCTCTACTAATTTTTATGCTTTTAAGCTTAAAATAAGCGGGTTTGCTATTTTTGATGAAAATCTTCTCGCAAATTTATTTATTCCTAGTGCAATAACCTCTATAATATTTTCAATTGTAGGCATTTTTGTTATATTGCTTTTGATAGTGAAGATAAAAAGCAAAGGGCCTGAGAAAGCATTCCCATTTTTTAATTATGTTGCTGCAGTTGGGATTATTTTTGTTATTTTTCTTATAAACTATTTTATAACACTTTTTCCATATGGAAACATGATAGTTAATGTAATAAGTTTTATTCTTCAGATTATGGTTTATGGGGTTCTTCTGCCATATATTTTAGTTGCTCAGATAGATTATATTTTTCTTTTATTTAAAGGAAATATAAGAATGACATTAAAATGAAAAAACATTTTTTTAGATTAATAATCGGGCTTATTTTTTTATCTATTATTTTCGGATTTATCATTTTTTTAAATCAGTCTTATGGATTTTTTATTCTTTCAAAGCCTTATTTTAATGAAACTTATGTTAGCTTAAGGTTTGATGATGGATTGAAATCCCAAGAACATGCTTTTGAACTTCTTAGAAAATATAATTTTACTGGGAGCATTTATGTAATAACAAACAAGCTCTCTTCAGAAATTGATTGGGAAAAATCCTACTATTTAGGCTGGGAAGATATTAATGAAATTTCTGATTTTATGGAAATAGGGAGCCATACAATGAACCATAGTGATTTAACAAAAGATTTTGATTATGGAGATGAAATCAAGGAAAGCAAATACGCATTAACTGAAAGAGGTTTTCAAGCAAAAAGTTTTGCTTATCCAGGAGGCATATATAACATGCGAATTTTGAGAAGTGTTGAACAAAATTATCAGTGCGCAATTACTCAGGATATTGGAACAAATAGAGTTCCTTTAAGAACTCACTTATTAAAAAGTTTTACAATAAGAGGACATACTAGCATGGATACTGTTAAAAGAGTTATTAAAAAAGGAAAATGGAATATCTTGGTTTTCCATGATATTAATCAGATTGACAATGAAGAAATGCCTAGATTTTTAGAAAATATTGCAAATTTTAATAGCGTTGATGATGGCTTTTTTGAGGAAATTTTAAAATATTTAAAAGAAAATAACATAAAAGTCATAACTGTTGCAGAAGGCTGTGAAAAATGGACATAGGAAAATTAAAACACAGAAGATTATTTATTACAATAGGAATAATTGTTTTAATCTACCTCTTATTTTTGATTTATAATAATATAAACCTGACTCCAAAAAGAGAATATGTTTATTATAAAGAATTTAAAATTAATAATTATAGCCTGAATTATGATTGCGAGATAATCAAAGGAGCAGAGCCAATTTTTATCAATAAAAAAAGCAAGGAGGTTGTTTTGTTATTGCATGGTTTAGGAGGAACTCCTGTTGAATTAAAAGAGCTTGCATATTATCTAGAGGAAAATAATTTTAGTGTTGTTGTTCCTTTGCTGAAATATCAAGGAAGAAGGTATGAAGATATTAAGCAATTAGATGGAGATGAAATTTATAATGAGATTAGTGAGATTGTTGATGTTTTAAAACAAGATTATAAAGAGGTTTATGTTGGCGGACTTTCTTCAGGAGGCTTGTTATCCTTGAAATTAGCAGAAGAAAAAGATTTGGATGGTGTTATTTCATTAGCAGCACCTATGACTTTTGGAGCTAATTTTTTAGGAGACTCAACTGTTTATTTTTTTAAGATTTCAAAATATCTTACTCCTAGTTTCAGAAGAATAAAATATGGATTAGCTAGAAACATGAGCATTGATAAAATACTTCCTTCTTTTGACAGGCTTCCTGTTAAAGCATTATTAGAAGATGAGTTTTTGAAAAAGGAAGTTAAGAATAATTTAATCAAAATATCTGAGCCAATTTTGATTGTGCAGTCTGATTGGGATAATAGGGCTGCTCCTAGTTCTGCAAATTATATTTATAGTCATGTTAGCAGCAGCAATAAGGAAATTTTATGGCTGAATAATTCAGGGCATGTTATTACAATGGATTATGACAAGCAGATTGTTTTTGTCAGGATAACAGAATTTATTAAGAATAATTAGTCTAAAAAAGTATAGAAAAATATATAAGTTTTAGATTTTTTAATTATCTATGGCTGAAAGCATTACTTGTTTAATGAAACAAGAGCACAATAGAATTCTTGAAATACTTAATATTTTTGAAAATCATGCAGATGAAAAAGTAAAGGAAAAGCAAGGTTTTTTTAATACCCTTAAATGGAACTTAGAAAAACACATGTTTGTTGAAGAAAAGGCAATAATATCATTATATCAATCAATTGTTAATGAAGAGGTTTCTGATGTTTTTGATATTTTGCAAGAACATGGAGAAATAAATAATTTATTAAATGAAATAGAGAAAAAGTTAAAAAGAAATGAAAAACCTATTACAAATGAATTAAAACAGCTTTTAACAGAGCATGTTGAATTTGAAACAAGCTCTTTTTATCCTATGCTGGATGAAAAGCTGAATGAATTTCAGAAAGATTTTATAATAAATAGGGTTAATGAGATTATAAAAGAATAAACTTTTTAATTAACACTTTGAAATATTAATAATTTATTAAACCCATATTCTTATGTTACTAGTCATCAAAAAATAACTACTCTTTTTAAGTTATATAAGATTATTATTAAAAAAGATTTATTAAGCAGGTTTTAGTTATATAAGACATGGCATCAAGAAAAAAGAGGAGAACAATCGCAGCACTTATAATTGTTCTTTCATTATTAATCTTAGCTTTCAGCTACAAACCTTTTCAGGATATGCTTTCTGAACCAGAGATATTAAATAATATTATTGGCAGATGGGGGATATTGGCACATATAATTGTTGTTTTACTAATAATCTTGCAAGGAGTTTTCTCAATAATTCCTTTGCCATTGTTTATAATTTTTTCAGGATTGCTATTTGGGTTTTGGATTGGCTCTTTATACTCTTTGATAGGGAGTGTGTTAGGAGCATCTGTAACTTTTTGGTTTGCGCGCAGATACAAAAAAAGATTAAAAAGATGGATTTCTGAAGATGAAGCTGAATATTTTAGAAAAATAGTAAAAGCGAAAAAAGAAAATATTGCCCTTTTAGGAAGAATAATATTGCCTTTGCCTAACAATATATTAAGTTTTGCAGCAGGCTTGACCAAAGTAAAATTCAGAAAATATTTTTTAATGACCTTATTAGGATTTATTCCTTTTGTGTTATTGTTTAGTTATCTTGGAAGCAAACTTGTTTATGGAATAAATGCATGGCCAATAACAATTAGCCTGTTTATTATTTTATGCATAACAATCATATTAAAATATCATCCAAGAGTTCATAAATTCCTGAATGAATCTATTTTTTGTTTTAATAGTTTTTTCTTTAAGAATTATGAGTGATTTGCTATAGATTCTAGAGAAGCTCCGCCAATTATTGTTTTCATTCTTTTTTTAAAATCTTCAATACTTTTTTCAGTAGGTTTCATTCGAACTGTATAACTGCAATCAGGGCATTTAGCCCACCCCCAATAATTATCACCTTCTCGTTCAGAACAACATCCTCCTTCTAATTTTGTTTTGTTATCTCCTGGGCAGAAGATTAAATGTTTATCTGTAAATGAAGAAAGATTAAATTCAGAAGGATTTTTATGAGTTGGAATTCTTACATAATCATAATAAGATGAAACATTATTTTTTTTAATATATTTTTTTACTTTTCTTTCATTTCTGAAAAAGAGTTCTTCAACACCATAATTTTTGTTTACTACAATGAGAACCATTTTTCCTGGATGCTCTTCAATATATTTATTCCAATTTGTTCCACATGTTTGTTTTAATAAGTCTAATTTTTCTATATCAACCATATACAAATTAGTAATTTACTCTTTATAAAGAAATCTGTGATGTCAGAAATTAAAAATTTCTGAACATCCTAAAAACAAGTGTTTGGACCTTGTTTTTTTGATTGATTAATTCTTATGGTGTTAATCTGAAATTGGTTAATACTCCGCTTATAATAATTATTTCTGAAGTTGCTATATACTTATTATAATTCTTGCTGTTTAATGCTGTTTCAAGAGTTTTAAAGTGAGGGTTGCATATTCTACATAAATCTGCAAATTTTATTCTTGAATTCTCATCATTGCTTTTTGAATAAAAATCATCAAGCCTTTTGAAATCTATTCTAAGAGACTCATACCAGCCCTTTGCATTTTCATGGCTTTCTTGAGAGTTTAAAATATCTTTTTTATTTCTTTTTCTAATGCATCTGCTAACTCTTTTGATATCATTTTTTCGTATCACCATTTATGTCAAGCTCTTTTTTACTTTCGCATTCTTTATTAAAGCAAAAAATCCATGGGCGCTTTGCTTTTTTAATTGATATTAACATTGGAAACTTGCAATATTCGCAAATTTTATCTGTTTTTTTTATTAATGAGTTTGATGGAAGGGAGAAGGTTTTCTTGCATTCTGGATAATTTGTGCAAGCAACAAAATAACTTCTAAATCTTGGTGTATATTTAATTGTAAGCTCTCCTTTATTGCATGCAGGGCATTTTATTCCAAGCTTGTTATCTTGTTTTTGCTGTTCCCATAAAGCTTCATTTGCACTTACAAGCTCTTTTCCTATTAATAATTCATTTTTCTTAAAATCTTTTGAGATTTTTGTTAACTCATTTTTTGCTTTTTCAAGTGTTTTATTTTGTTTATTAGTCAGGTCTTTTTTAGAATCTCTCATATGATCCATTTCTTTTTCAATCTCTCTTGTTAATTGTTCATCTATTATTACAGGAGAGTATTTTTCCAAAGAATCTATTAAATGCATTCCAAGCTCTGTTGCTTTTATTGATTTGTCTTTTACATAATTTCTGTTATAAAGAGTTTCTATTATATTTGCACGAGTTGCTTTTGTTCCTAAATTTCTTTTTCCTAATTCTGTTACAATTGAAGCAGGAGAATATCTTTTTGGAGGCTGTGTCATTTTTTCTTCTGTTCTTAGTTTTTCAATTTCAATTTCTCCATTAAAATCTTTTACTTCTTTCTCCTGCATTTTTGCAGGATATACATTCATCCAGCCTGATTTTATAACTTCTAATCCTTTTTCAATGAATTTTAAATTATCAATTATAGCTTCTACTTTTTTGTTTTCAAGCTCTGCACTATCACAAAAACATGAGATAAATCTTTTTAATATTAAATTATAAATTTTTTCTTCTTGTTCTTTTAGTTTTTCATGATTTCCAGTTGGAATAATTGCAGGATGTGCTGGATCTGATTTATTGCCTTCAATAGGCTTTGTGCGTGTTGCATGCTTTGTAAGTTTCGGATAAAACTTTGAAAGCTTGTTAAGGATTTTTTTAGGTTCCATTGCTTCTGGAATTTTCTGGCTTGAGGTTCTTGGATATGAAATTAATCCATTTAAATACAAACTTTGAGCAATTTGCAGTGTTTGAGCTGGTGTTATTGAAAAAAACTTATAAGCTTCTGTTTGCAATGTTGTTAAATCAAAAGGAGCAGGAGGTGTTATTGTTTCTTTTGTTTTTGTTGTTTTTGCAATTGCTTTTTTTCCTTCTAAGTTCTTAAATTTATCCAAGTCTGATTTTTTTGTTATATCTTTTACATATTTTAGTTCTAATTTGTTTGTTCCATCATTTATTAAAATAAAAACCTGCCAGTAAGGTGTTGATTTAAAGTTTTGAATTTGTTTTTCTCTTTCTACAATTAAATGAAGAGCAGGACCTTGAACTCTTCCTATGCTCATTATTTTAAATTTTCCTGCTGATTTTACTGCAGACATCAAAGCTCGTGATAGATTAATACCATAAATCCAGTCAATAAAATGGCGTGTTTCTCCTGCAATTGCCTGGCCCCATTCAATATTAGGATGAACATTTTCATAAGAATTCTGAAGTTCTTCTGTTGTTAGTGATGAGAATTTCATTCTTTTTGCATCTGGCTGTTTTGCAATAAATCTTACAATATTATAACCTATGACTTCTCCTTCTGTATCAAAATCTGTTGCAATTATTATTTCAGATGCATTTTTTACTAGTTTTTGTATTGTTGTATAATATTTTTGAGTAAAGTCTTTTTTTCTGACTTCAAAATTAGGTTTCCATTGTATATTAAAAATAGGATAGCCTGTTTCTTTTTTAGACTGGCTTACTGAGAACAAGTGTCCTACTGCACATGCAACTACTATTTGCTTGTTGTTTCTTTCTAATTCATAATAAGGAATGCCTTGATATGCAAGTTTTCTTGCATTTCCATCTGATAAAGCAGATGCAATTTTGTTTGCTGCTTGTGGTTTTTCAGTTATAATTAAAGAATATCCTTTTGGGTTTAGTTTTATTGTTTTTTCTTCTTTTGTTGTTTTGCTTTTCTTTTTTTTAATTTCTGCTTTTGGAACAACTAACTTTAAATTTCCTTTTTCATCTTTTCCATGAACTACTTCTATTTTTTCAATTTGTTCAATAGAAGGCTGTGGTTTTACAGGAACTTCTGTAACTTGTTTTACATCTTCTGGATTAAAAATTAAGTATTTCTTTTGCTCTATAATTTTGGGATTTCGTGGATTTGGCATTTGTATTCATAATTAAGGGTATTTATAAAGTTTAATAGTTTTTGGTAGGATTGAAAACTATTAAAGAAAATTGAATTAAACTGCTGAAAGATATTTTTGAAGTTTAAATAGGAACATAAATGTTCAAAATAAGTTCTATTTTATACTTTTCTTGACCCTGTTGATTTTTAACTTCTGTGAAACAAAGGTCACTATGTGGGCCATAATTTATATCTGCTCCTGTTAGAGAAGGTACAATTCTTTTACCTTCTTCTATTGATGAAGCAATTCCTGTTTCATATAATAAGCTAGCAATTTCATCTGAACTTTTTATAGCACTTCTCTTGAATAAACCTAAAGCTTTTCTTCTGAATCTTCTTATTCCATCTTTTTCTTTCATAGATTCCCAGGTTTCTGGTTCGTAAAATCTGGATTTAGATTTATTTATTTTTGATGCTTTTGCAAAAAAAGATTCTAATCTTCCCATAATACTTATGTTGATATGAGATTTATAAACTTTTCTATTTGTTACTCTTTTTCAGGCGTTAAATCTCAATAATCTTACCTTTCTTTCCTATATTGATGACTCTGGTTTTG
>ERZ1292629.589-Hain-H43-01um-R1-589-length-40026-cov-7_pt1 | contig 29282 bp, 36 predicted proteins | sample MGYA00564399_ERZ1292629 | MGnify/ENA primary metagenome ERZ1292629 (study PRJEB36523, sample SAMEA6512636) | groundwater metagenome | collected 2019-01-08 | study: AquaDiva: Metagenomics assemblies of 32 groundwater samples
CCTATCTCTGTAGTCCCTTTTTTACCTTCTTATCTACTTTATTTCTTAGTATAGTTAAATTTTATAATTACAATCAAGGCCCCCCCCCACCCCCCCTGTGGTTGATCTAGACCGCGGGGACCAAAGGACCTAAACGATTTAGGTCCAAAGACCCAAAGAATCTTTAGGTCTAAAGACCCGACGATTTAGGTCCTCAGACCCTTTGCAATGAGCTCCAAAATTTGTTATAATGATGGAAGTTCTTTGATGCTGAGTCGGTGGCCGGAAGGGCTCGGGGCCTTCACCCCTTGCAAGTCCCGACGGCCTGGAATGACCTCCTCGCCTTCTCAGCAGGCTCTTTGAAATCGCGGTAGCGTCTCGGTGGGCTCTAGGATGAGCTCACGAACCGGAGTCCACCTTCTCGGTGGGCGTCAAACCGGATGGAAACAGCTGGAGCGCCGAGACCCAGGCCGACGAATTGAATTCCTCCTTCCTCCTGGCCGGGCGGCGAAAGCCGCCTGGCCCAAGAGCCGCCTCCTTTCCTTTCTTCCTTCAGGGACGTGGGACGGCTCTTGGGCCATTGCGCCCAGGAGGAAGTTCAAATGAAAATCGAACAGCTCAAGGCGCTGCATTATGGAGAAGTCCTGCACCACAACAGGCTGCACAACGCTGACGAAACTTGCCAGCGTTGGCGCGTGAACGGAACCCCTAAGACCTGGAAGCGCCGACCCGAAAGTGTGCGCGTTCCGATCAAGCGCGGGCTCTACGAGTACGGATACGTTGACGAGTGCACGATGGATTGCTTCCATCACTCGGTGGACTGCCCGAACCTCAACCTCAAAGTCGGTTGATGCTCGACGGGATCCTCTGCGAAAGCGGGGGATCACGCCGATCTTCAAAGATCGGAATCAAAGAAGGAGGAAGCTCAAACATGTCTGAGAAAGAAGACATTATTCGCAAGATCCGCCAGTGCTTCGCGCTGGGCGATCGCGAACGCAACCCGTCGGAGCACGAGGCGGAGGCGGCGATCAACACAGCGAAGCGCCTGATGGCCAAGCACAACCTGAGCATGGCCGAAGTGGCCTTGGATTCGGGGGACGCCCTGTCCTCGCAGAAGATCGCCAATACGTCGTTGAGTCCTCGATCCACTCCGCCACGCTGGGAGCTGGAGCTGCCTTGGGTCTGCGCTCATCTCTTCGATGTGTCCTTCTATTATCGGCGACATCATATGCCGACAGAGAAGACTGCAGTCGTCTTCGTGGGCTACGAGCACGATGTGGCGATCGCCATCGAAGTCTTCAAGCTCCTCAAGATGGAGCTGCTCGTGATGGGCCAGCGCTGGGCAGCGCGGAACCTCAACGCCATGCGCTCGAACCGGTTCTACTACACGCTGGGCGTGGTAGACCGGCTTCGAGACCGGGCGCGACAGGCCTCTTCGGGTTTGAACGGCGTCGAAGAGAACACCTGCCGCGCGATCGTCGTCTCCAAAGAGGCCAACATCAAGCGCTGGATTCAGGAGCGTCTCCAGTTGGGCGCTTCGAGGAAGTTGAGCCAAGGCGATGGCAATATCAGAGAACGCCACGAAGGCTACCGCGACGGAGAGGTGGTGAGCCTAAACTTCGCGAAGGCCGTCAAGAACGTCCCGAAGCCGGAGCCTGAGAAGCCCTGGCTGTTGGCGTAGTAGCGTCGTCGTCTGCCGGGCTCCTCTGCCGAAAGGCGGAGGAGCACGGGAGCCGAAGGCTCCAAGGAGGAAGCTCATGGAAATCAAGATAGAGCTCTTGATCTCGAAGGAGGTCGGATGGCGCTGATACTCAAGCGGCTTCCGACCCCAGAGAAGACGCCTCCACCCCCAAAGGGCGGAGGTTGGATCTTCGCGAAGGATTCGGAGGTTGGTGAATGGTATGCCAACCACGAGAAGACTCCGAAGAAGATCCGGGTTGAGCGGCACAACGTCAGGAAGTGGGGCTCCGATTGGACGGAGATCAGCTACTGGCACTCCAAGTGGTATGGCTTCTGCAACGTATTTGTGGGGCCACACTACCTGCTCACCCAAGACGCCAAGATCTTCGCGGATCTTGCGCAGTCCCAAGAAGACGAAAACGAAACCAAGGAGAATGACATGAACCTCAAGGTCAAGAAGAGCTCGAAGGAAGACGCGGTGGCGGAGCTGAAGACCAAGCTGGCCAAGCTGGAGGCCGACGGCAAGCCCGGAAAGCCCGGAAAGGCCGAGAAGGCCAAGCCTACCGAGATCCTGAAGATCAACGGCAAGCAGGTGTTCGAGGGAACGATCGGACTGCACAAGTTCCTCTTTGACGCCGGGACCGGCCAGAAGGTCAAGCAGATCCCGGAAGACAGCACGGCAGTCGAAGTCGCGGAGAAGCTCCAGAGGGAGTTGATCTCGCGATCCAAGGCGTGCGCGAGTGCCGTCAAGGTGCTCATCACGGCTTGGGCCGAGGCTCGCAAGGCCATGAAGGCGTCGGAGAAGAGATAGTCGGGAGGAGGGAGGGATTCAAAGTCGGATAACGAAAGGTGGAGAGCGCTCGGGCTAGGCTCTCCGCCTTTTTTGTTGCCTGATGAATTCCCGGCCGAGCTGGAAATCGTCAATAGCCAGCTTTTCTCGGCAGAACTTTCTGCCCCTTTTCGCCTCGGATCTTCTACTCAGGCCCTGGAGAATTTGTTAAGCTTTCCTTGTTGGTTGTGGCGGAGGTATTAGGAGGAAGCTCAAATGCGTAGAATGTCAACGAAATTCAAGCTCCCAAAGAACACCTTCCTTGGAACGCTCCAGGGCAGGCGGGTTGTGCTCTCGCTGCAGACAGGCCAGGTCCTGCTCGTGATCCCGAACGAGCATCGCCCGGCTCGCTACGCGTTGCAGCACGGCTTCGCGATCGTCCCTCGCCGATACGTTGGTGCTAGGGCGCTCGCGCGCTACCAAGGAGCCTACGACCTCGAGCATGGTCTTGGCGGTCTGCCGGCTCAGGCTCAGCCTGGAAAACGGGCTCACCGACGAACGAGGGTGAAGAAATGAGCTTCCTCCCTCTCGTACGATGTACGTCGGTGAGTCTCTTCTCCAGGCTGAGCCAATGCTCCTAAGAAGGAAACTTTTCCCTCACCAGGTCGAGGCGCTCGCGTATTGCGGGCGATTGCGCCATCCATTTCTCGCCATGGAAATGCGGCTCGGTAAGACCTTGGTCGTAATCCGATACCTCGCTCCCTTCCGCACACCGATCTGGAGAGCTCTGGTAGTCGCCCCTAAGACTGTACTCCTTAGTTGGGAGGCCGAGCTTCGGCGTGAAGGCTATCGGTTCCACTACCTCCTCGGACCCTTAGTTAACCGGATGGCTTCGATTCAACCCGGCTGGAACCTCATCAATTACGAGGGGGTTCGATTCCTTCCAGAGATCGGCTTCCGACATTGGGACGCGACCATCCTTGACGAGAGCACCGCCTGCCGCAATCCTCAGGCAACAACCGTTAAGGCTCTTCTCTCAGGATTTCGGGACGTCGATAAGCGCTTCTGCCTCTCCGGATTCCCAGCTCCCGAAGGACCGCTCGACTGGTATTGCCAGATTGCCTTCCTCTACAATCAACTCCTCGACTGCCGAAGCTACTATCAATTCCGGGCGAGATACTTCCGACCGGTTAGATACGACTGGGCACCGAAGCCCGGCTCGCTCTCAATTCTCAAGGCCCGACTCAATCAGATCGTCTTCTTCAAGACGCGTAAGCAGGCCGGGATGGCGAATGTCAAGATTCGCGAGAGGCGATATGCTACACTTGGTCCCGATTTTAGAAGAGCCTATGACAGCATGGAGCGAGATTTCAATTTCCAACTTGCCGAACCTGACGGAGGATCCCTATCCACCAAGTGGGCTACTGTCCAGAACGTGCAGCTTGAGCGGATGGCTGGGGGTACGCTCCGTGATAATGCGGGCAGGTTGTCCGTTTGCTCGCATAAGGTGGATGAGCTCGTCTATCTCTTCAAGAACGATCTCAAGGGTCAACAGGTCGTGGTATGGTTCCACTTCAACGACGAGATCGATTTGGCCCAGAGCACGCTCGCTAAGGCATGCAAGGGGCTCTCCGTAGATCGGATGACCGGCGATAACAACATGTTTGAGCGAAGGAGATCCCTCCGGGACTTCCATTCGGGTAAGACCAGGATCTTCCTTCTCCAGCAGAAGCTCGGACGCTTCGGACTTGACCTCTCTTGCGCTAGCACAATGATCTTCTACTCCTGTAGCTATTCTGGAGAAGATAGGATTCATGCCGAGGACCGGATGGAGCACCCCGCTAAGAAGGAATCTAATCTAATCATTGATCTTCTTGCGGAGGATACTATCGACGAGGACAAGCTTGCGGTCTTGCAGGACAAGAAATTGCAGGGCTCCCTCTTCTTCAATCGCTTGACGGAGATCTTCAGATCCAGGAGGTGCAAGAGACAATGAGAATCAGGCAGGCAAATTATCTCTCGATCGACCCCGGTCTCTACGGGACCGGTTACGCCGTCTGGAACACCCAGCATTGGTGTCTTCTCGTGCCTCCTATCCGGGTTGGGGTCTTCTCTCCGATGCGCCAGGGCAATTTCCTGGAGAGAGCCACGCTCCAGGCGGAGCAGGTCGAGGCGCTCTGCAAGAAGGAGGGCGTCACGAAGGTCTGGATAGAATTCCCGGTCTTCTATGCCAGCTCTGCTGGCGGATACATGGTGGCGGCTACCGGCGATCTCTTGAAGCTTTGCGCTTGCGCTGGGGCGATTGCGTCCAGGACGGGCTGTCTCGTTGTTCCCGTCCCCGTCTCGCGGTGGAAGGGCCAGCTCCCTAAGAAGGTGGTCATCAAGAGGATCCGGTCCACCTTAGGGGATCTGACCTGCGAAAGGCTGGAGGCGAAAGGCCTCCGGGACGACGCCTGGGACGCCGTCGGCATCGGCCTTTGGGCGAAGGGGTGGTTTCAATGAACATCAAACGATGGCCTATCTCAGCCACGACGATGGAGGAGATGATCTCGAAGTGGAGCAGCTGTTGCGCTTGTGCCATCGGTAAGAGAGCCCGAAAGCACGTCTTCGAGCGGGGCTCCCGCGACTCCAAGGCGATCTTCGTAGGCGAGGGTCCTGGGCGTTCCGAGGATGTTGTTGGGCAACCCTTCATCGGGCGTTCGGGCCAGCTCCTCAATCGGGCCATTGGTGATGCTGGATGGGATCCTCGCAAGCTCTACTTCTGCAACCTGGTCCTCTGCCGCCCCTCCGATGCGCTCGGAGGACCCAATCGGTCCCCTTCCGAGGAAGAGATCGAGAGATGCGCTCTCCATCTCCTCCAGACTTTTCACTTCATCAAGCCCAAGGTCGTCGTCTGGCTCGGACGCACCCCTCAGGAATTCGCGGAGGCGCACGTTGAGGCGCGATTGGGTTGGATCAATTACTTCCTGCCACACCCCTCTCACATTCTCAGGACCGGCGGCTTGCAGTCGCCGAGATACCGAGGCTATGTCCTCGAAATACGGGAGGCGTTGAGGTATGCTTAAGATAGGAGACAAGAAGAAGGCGATGGGTCGTGGAGTCGCGGTGCCATTCGATGAGAAGGCGCGAGGGGTCTCCGTGACGTTGTTGCAGTCGTGGCTGACCTGTCGCAAGAAGGCTCTGCTCAAGCTGCAGGGATGGAAGGTGATCCGCCCTTCGCAGGCCTTGACATACGGGTCGATGGCGCACGAGATCATCGCTTCGGCCTTCTCGAAGCTTGATGCGCCTCCGAAGAAGGCTTGGATCGAGAAGGAGCTCGACCGGGTCCTGAAGAAGAGCCAGGAGGAGCTGGGTCGCGTGATCCCGGCCGAGACCCAGCAGATGCTGGAGCGGTGTGCGGGGATGCTCTCGGCGATCCTGCCCGTCTACTTCGACTATTACAAGGAAGACTTCGAGAAGCTCTCCTGGGAGAAGATCGAGGCCGCATTCGACTATCATCATGAGGGGCTCGGGATGCGGATGGTCGGAGTGTATGACGCGCTCTTCCGGCTGAAGGGCAAGCTCTGGCTGAAGGAGACCAAGACCTCCTCGCAGATCGACGAGGACTCGATGATCGAGCTGTTACATTACGACTTCCAGCTCGGCTTCTACCTCCTCAGCTTGTTTCGACAGACTAAGGAGCTCCCGAAGGGGGTGATCTACGATATCCTTCGGAAGCCTTCCCTCAAGCAAGGCGTCAAGGAGACGCTGGTCCAGTTCCTCAATCGCATCCGAGAGGACGTCGCAGCGCGCAAGGACTTCTATTTTGTGCGCTTCGAGGTGGCTGTCTCCAAGAAGGAGATCGAGGACTTCGAGAGGGAGCTCGTCGGGATCCTCTCGGACTTCAAGAGATGGGTCTCCGGGGATGTCCCGACCTACCGTAACACCACGGCCTGCAAGAATCGCTGGGGCCTCTGCGAGTGTGTCCCGATCTGCGCTCGCGCCGACTACAGCGGCTTCATCCAGAGACATCACACGCCCAAGGGGGGAAAATGACCAAGATCAAAAGGAAGGTCAATATGGAGAAGAAGGTTGGAGTCTCCTTGCCGACGGAAATCTCTGTCCCGGCGACGGAACTGGGGCTTTACTCCATTCTGCTCTTCGGCGAGCCGAAGGTGGGCAAGACCTCTCTCGCCGCGCATTTCCCTGACGCATTCCTGCTCGAGTTCGAGCCGGGAGGTCGGGCGATCCGAGCCTTCCAGAAGGACGTGCATAGTTGGTCGGAATTCAAGGAGTACTTGACTCTCTTGGAAGGCACGAATCGGTTCAAGACGGTGGTGATGGACACTGCGGACATCGCCTACAAGATGTGCCTGGAATGGATCTGCCAGGAGAAGGGCTTCGAGCACCCATCCGACGAGAGTTACGGAAAGGGTTGGAGTCTGGTCAACAGCGAATTCGTTGCCCAGATCCATCGCATGCTCAATCTCGGGCGAGGAGTCATCTTCGTCTCGCACGCCCAGGAGAAGGAGATCAAGTCCCGCCTCGGGGACACATACGAGAAGATCGTGCCGACGATGTCCGGCGGCGGTCGGGCGGCGTTGGAGGCGCTCGCAGACATCTGGGCGTATATGTATCATGGCAAGGAGGGGAGGCGCTGGATCCGCATCCGCGGCAATGACCACATCGCCGCAGGGTGTCGGCTGAAAGAGCGGTTCGTTGGAGTAGAGGAGATCAATCTTGGACGTTCGGACGAGGAGGCCTATCGCCACTTCGTCTCAGCGTTCCAGAAGACGTCCACAGACCAGAAGATCCCGAGCACGCCTCGGTTGACTCTGGCTGCGAAAAGATCGTAAGGAGATAGAAAATGGGCGAGTTCCAGAAGAAGCTGGCCGGTCTCAAGAAGGGATGGAAGCAGGCGCAGGAGAACATCGCTAAGGGCGGTGGCGGGGACTTCACGAAGCTGGAGCCGGGTCGCTACAAGGGACGCGTGACGGACGGCGAGGTCAACGAGAGCCAGGCCGGACGGTTCCAGTGCTTCATGGAGCTGACGGTCACCGAGGGCGAGTCCAAGGGCGAGAGCCAGCGCAAGTACTGGGGGTTGGACAAGGCGGAGCACCTACCCTACCTGATGCGGGACATCCAGCGTCTGGGCTTCGACGCACCGGACGACCCCGAAGAGCTCGAGGACGTGCTGAAGAAGATCGTCAAGAAGAAACCGCTGATCTCCTTCAGAGTCAAGGAGGCCGGGGAGTTCCTCAACATCTACTTCGACAAACTCCTCGATGAGGAAGAAGAGGGCGGCGACGATTCGGGAGCGTCCGAGAAGAGCTCGGCGAAGGGGGAGCAGGACGCCGCCTCGAAGGATCCCGAGCCCGAGTCCGCAGGCGGCGAGGACGTCGAGATCAAGGCCGGTCTTCGCGTCCAGGTGGAAGGCCAGGGTGAGGGCGAGGTCAAGTCGGTGGACGAGGATGAGGGCGAGGTGACGGTCAAGCTCGACTCCGGCACCAAGGTCATCGTGAGCGTGGACAAGTTGTCGCTCCCGCCTACGAAGCCGGAGCAGAAGAAGATGCGCGTCACCAGGAAGTAGGATCTTCTGGAACAGCGCACCTGCACATCCTTCGGGGTGTGCAGTCTGGGCTGTTTCAGCCTAAGGAGGAAGCTAATGATACAGGTTCCTGTGAGATACAACGGAAAGATCTACCTCGCTGGTCCGTTCTTCAACGAGGAGCAGATCCAGGTGCAGACGGCGGTGGAGGATCTCTGCAAGAAGCACGAGCGGGGGGTCTTCTCGCCTCGCTTGGAGTGTCTAATTAAGAAGCACGACGCTATGTGCGTGCGACGCCATGCGTTCACGATGAACGTCTTGGCCATCAAGGAGGTGCGCCTGGTCCTCGCGAACATCGAAGGCTTGGACTCTGGGACTATCTGGGAGATGGGAGCGGCTTACGCTTACGGGACCCCTGTGGTGGCCTACTCCCCGGATCCTACCAGGGAGCTCAACCTGATGTTGGCTATGGGGGTGTCGGGGTATCTCGCAGGGTTGCATCTGGTAGATTCTTTCCTTGAGGCTCGCTCCGTGGAAGCGATCCCTGGGATCCCGGAGTCCTATCCTGACTTCAACTGGGAGGTGGTTAAGCCATGGCATGCAGAAGTGTTCTGAACGTCGAGAAAATGTTGACTGGTTCGTTGGGGCGCTTGCGCAACATCAAGCGATTCTCCAACAGCTTCAGGGTGAGCGAGGAGTCGGTGGCGGAGCATAGTTTCTACACCACCTTCTACGCCATGCTGATTGCGCAAGATCTTGCGCGCTTCACGGATGGCCCTCGTCCCAATATACTGATGGCTCTTCAGAAGGCTATCGTGCACGACGTGGAGGAGTCACACTCCGGTGACTTCATCCGTATGTTCAAGCACAGCTGCCCCGACCTCAAGAGGGCTATCGACCGAGCAGGGGAGGTGTTCGCCGGGAAGGTCTTCTCCGAGCTGTCAAAGGGGGACGCCCTGAATCTCGCAGAATACTGGAGGACGGCGAAAAACGAGAAGCTATCCGGAAGGATCGTGAGCTTGGCGGACTTCCTCTCGGTCTTGGCTTACGTCGGAGGGGAGTGTCGGAGAGGAAATCGGGCTATTTTGGAGGATAGCCGAGATTCCTTGAAAGAGTATATGCGCAAGTTCTCAGGGACTTCTTACGATCCGCTCCGGATCTACGTCAAGGCGTCCCAGAAGTTCTTGTCCAATCTGCTTTCGGGAGGATCACGATGAAGAGGGAAAACTTCCAAGCATTCTGGCTGGCGCTCAAGGAGCGCGAGGAGAGTATCCTCGCAACCAAGGGCGAGGAGTATACCCAGCAGAGCGAGAACCGACTCTCCAACTTCTTCCGCTCGGCGGAGGAATGTGGGGTCTCTCCTCTGCAGGTCTGCTACATCATGCTCAAGAAGCAGGTGGACGCTCTCGGGAGCTACGCCAAAATCGGGCGCTGCTTCAGCCAAGAAAGCGTCCTCGAGAGAGTCTCCGATGTGCGCAATTATGCGCTCTTCTTCGCGGCGATCGCGAAGGAACTGGAGGACCACCATGCTAAGGTCTGATAGACACGACCTCCGCTACCTCCGGTTTGCGAGAGCGATCTCCAAGGCCGCGACTTGCTCCCGTGCGCATGTGGGGGCGGTCATCGTGCTGGACGGCCGAGTGGTCTCAATCGGCTACAACGGAGCTCCGAGGGGAGCACCCCATTGTCCTACGGAGTGCGAGACCTATCTGGTAGACGGAGTGAAGCATTGCAAGAGGGCGGTGCATGCGGAGGTCAACGCCATTGCCAACGCGGCTTACGTCGGCGCCAGGACCGCAGGCGGAGTCTTGTACTGCACACATACGCCCTGCATTCAATGCGCCAAGCTGGCCGTCAATGCCGGCATCGTAGAGATAGTATACTACCAGACTTACAGAGACCTCTCCGAGCTTTCGCGCCTCTGCGAAGAGACGGGTCTCCGACTTCTCAATAGGGGGAATCTATGGGCAGAAATCCTACAGTCCGACTGATCAGCTGGACGCAGCGGCCGATCGCGACCGTCTACATATTGTGGCAGGCGAGTCGGAGCAACGACGAGCTGACGAGTCCTCACCTCATCGATGACGAGAGCCTTGAGGTCCGGGACGTCTTCCGGAAGGTGATCGCCTCCAAGATCCCGGTGGCGGAGAACATCCACTTCACCTTCCTCCTGGAGGACGTGTCTATCTCCTTCAGAGAGCAGATGGTGCGCCACCGCATTGGTGTCAAGGTCGGGGATCGAATCGGGGTGGATATAGTCCCGGACCTGGCCGACTCCACATGGTGGTCTCAGAGCATGCGTATCCTCGACATGGGGACTTTCTGCGAGGAGGGGCGCTACCATGTCCCGGAGGGCCTCGACTCTGAGCAGTCCGCCATCTTCCTTACAGCTATGCAAGGGGCGGAGCGAGCCTACCAGGAGCTGATCGAGCAGGGCGTCTCGATGGAGAAAGCTCGCGAGGTGATCCCGATGGCGACAACGCATCGGATTTCCTGGACGCTCAACCTCGCGGCTCTACAGCACGTTGTGGGTAAGCGTGGGTGCTGGATCCTACAGGGGGATCTCTGGATCCCGATCTTGCGAGGCATGATCAAGGAGTTGGTAGAGAACGTGAGCCCGCTCTTCCGGGAGCTCATCGCGCCACCTTGCACCGACTGTGGCAAGTATCGGGACTGTCTCTTCAAACTGGACAACGAGCGGCGTCTGGCGAGTCAAGATGAGATTCCTCCTTGCAGTCTCTGGCTCAGCCAGTCCGGGCGTAGCCCGGAGGGCGGGGCCTGGAATCAGAAGCGCTTTGAGGAGATGAAGAAGACCTACGGCGAGCTCTGGGCCAGGGATCCGGAGACGTTCGAGAAGTGCGAGAAGCCGACCGGCCATCCAGGCCCAGCGCTGATTTGAGGAGGCAGAGAGCATGACCATCAAAGTCGGCGACGTGGTGGATTACTACTCCGTCGTGGGAGATACGGAGCCGTATCTGCGGGCCAAGGTGTGGCAGGTCCTGCCCGAAGGAATCCCGTCGTGCCGGAAGCCCATCTTGTGGCTCGAAGGCAAGGGTGGCTGCTTCCTCGCCAGCCATTGCAGGGTGGTGTCCAGGAGGGGACGTACAAGCGCGAGCCTCCGAAGAATGGCGGGAACCCGCCCGAGGGCGCGACCCATGAGACCATCAAGAACCGGACGGCCGAGATCCTGGCACGGCGCAGGGAGCAGAAGAAATGAATTTGCCAGCGGCGGTACCCGGCGACGGGCAACCCACTGGCGGGCGTGGCCCCGGCCCGAGGGAGACGGGGCACAACGGGGAATGGGCGTATGCGGCAAGGCGTCCGCGTCCATCCCGCAAGAGCCTGCCGGGAAACCGGCGGGCCGATCTGAGGAGGAGACAATGCAACAGGCGACAGGAAGGTTTATCTCGGACAAGGAGATGGAGGGGTGCAGGAAGAATATCGACGGGGTATTTGTGTCTGGCCCTATCGTGGGCCAACGTGCGCAGGAGTTGCCGGCATTGAGGATTGGGGAGATCGTCGAGATCAAGGGCGTGAAATTCGAGGTCCGGCGCATCTGAGGCAAGGGGAAACTGTTGCTCAAGATGCTGGCGATTCCTGCCGTGGACGGCCCGCGATGATTTGAGAATCCAATGAGAATAAGAGACAAAGGTAAGTGTGTGGTATGCGGGCGGATCATCACGATAAAAATTGGAGTCGGCCCTCATGCGCAAGGACGGGGTTGTCTCATGTGGCACAAAACACCTGGGTCCACGAATTGGTGCCACGGAAGTGATGATAGGCCCGCGAGGATTTAGGGTGGTGTCCGGGATGTCGACATGAGCGCGAGGAGGGGGAAATGAAAATCACACTTGAGAAATTGGTGGAGATGAACGCTTGCAGGGAGGCCCGAGAGGAATTCGCCAAGCGGTTCCCCCACGGCACGACGGCGAATCAAATCACCCGCGAGTGCCCGCGTGGGGACTGGCTGATTTGTTTTTTGTGGAATTTCAAGCTGGCCACCATTGAACAAATTATCATGATCGGTTGCGTGGGCGGACGCCGATCTCTGCGATTTGCACGGCCTAAGGACGTTCCCGTACTCGTGGCCGCTTATGATGCCGCTGATGCCGTGGCCGATGACAACACCGAGCAGTCGAGGAGCGCCGCGTGGAGCGCCGAGAGCGCCGCGAGGAGCGCCGCGTTGAGCGCCGAGAGCGCCGAGAGCGCCGAACATCTTGCCATCGCAAACGATATGCGAACCATGATGTGTTCGCCCCGCTACCGGAAGGCGGGGGCGGGGAGGGAGTGATGGTCTACACCTGCGAAGAGTGCGAGAACTCAAAGACGCTGGTTTGCTGTGCGGACTGCCGGGACGCGCTGTGTTCGGAATTGTTCCGCCTCCGCTCCGACCTCGAAGCGGCGAGGAAGAGGATTGGGGAACTTGAGACTGAGGTCAAGCGGGCCGAGAAGCGCGGGGAGGCCAGGATTTTGAGAAAGTGGCGACGTTGGTGTGAGCACCGTCTGCCGGAGGAACCACTTGCATGTTTGGACGACAGAATATCCGAAACCGAGAAGGAGGCTGGAGGATGAATATCGGACCGTTGCACATTCATCGGAAGTACCAAGATGATCTCCCGGAATTCTGTCAGCCGTTCCTGACTGTGCATTGGGAATGGAGGTCCACGGTTTGGAGAATATTTTACGTTTGGATTCGCGGATTTGGTCCGTCGGAAGGGAAGCCAGAGGAGTCTCGCCCATGAACCCGAAAGAGAAGGCCGAGGAAGTGCTGTGTTCGTCGTGCCCGAGGAACATCCGCTCGGATGATTGCCGGTGTGCGGCATTTGAGCGAGACCGGAAATTCATCCTCGCCGGGATGGAGGAGATGGCGCTCCTGGCGGCAAGCCGGGCCACCATCGGCAGTCGCGACGAGCAGTATTACGTGGACATTGCGCAGAGATGCAGGGAGGCAATGAAATGAGAGATAGGCCGTGCCAGAATTATGAGTCCCCCCCGTGTCGGGATTGCCAGCTTGAATGTGATGCCTGCGTGGGGATTCTTGAATCCCGCCTTGCGGAGAAGGAGAAAGCGCTGGCCGACGCGAAGCACAACGACGCCAAGATGAACGAATGCCTGTGCCTCCAGGCCCACGAGACCGAGAAGATGATGGCCGAGCGCGACGAGGCCAGGAGGAAACTGGCCAACCTGAAATGGGCCGAAGATTTTGCTGTGTGCCAGGACTGCATGGAAATCTCACCCGCCAGCAAGCCGTGCCCGATGTGCGCGGCGTTCAAAGAGCGCGATGAGGCCCGGAATCGCGTCCGCGAGCTGGAGTCCCAGATGGTTGGACATGATAGCCTGACCGATCAGGTTGACACGCTGAAAGAGGCCCTCAAACTCGAGCGGGAGGCGGGGGGGTGATGAAGCTCCTTTCTAAGAGAAGGATCGCCCTGGACACGGAGACCACAGGGCTCTTCCCTTTCCTGGGCGATCGCCCATATTTCGTCTCCACCTGCGACAACGAAGGGAAGCTCTGGGGGATCCGGGGCCAGGTAGATCCGATGACTAGGAATGTCTCCTGGACTCGCTCCCAGCTTCAGCAGATCGCCGACCTTACGGAGGACGAGCGCCTGCCGAAGACCTACTTCCATGCCAAGTTCGACGTCCGTCATCTGGAGAAGATAGGCATCAAGACGTTGGGCCGGATTGACGAAGTCATGTTCATGGTGCACGTGCTCTTCTCGGCCGAATTGATCAAGCTCAAGCCTCTAGCGAAGCGCTGGCTCCAGATCTCGGACGACGACGAGCACGTCTTGCGGGCCGCCACAATCAAGGCTCGCCACGAAGCCAAGAAGAAAGGTTGGAAGATCGCTGAGAAGGACTCCCAGGGAGAAGACCCGGTGGCGGCGGACTATTGGCTGGCTCCTCCGGACCTTCTCTGGCGATACGGTCTCCGGGACGCGGAGCGCACGCTCTTGCTCTACTACCTTAGCTTGGAGGAGCTGGAGAAGGACCCGCGCTTCCTAAGGAAGTATGAGGAGGAGATGGAGCTCTGGCCGATCACCTACGAGATGGAGGGTCGAGGAGTGCGCTGTTCCCCTCAAATCTGCCAGTTCGAGATTAGTCGCAATCGGATCAAGAAGAACTTCCACTACAAACGCGTGGTCGAGGCGGTCGGACGCCCAATCAATCTCCGATCTCCTAAGCAGCTCTGTGAATACATCTACGGCAAGCTGGCCATGCCGGTCAAGAGCTACACCGAAAATGGAAGCCCTGCCACGGACGCAGACAGTCTGCGCAAGCTGGACCACCCTATCGTCTCGGAGATTGTGGCATGCAAGGCTGCGGACGTGGCTATCGGGAACTTCTTCCAGACTTACGCCAGGCATATCCGCCTGGAAGAAGGGTTGCCGATCCTCCATCCAGACTTCCAACAGCTCGGTGCCCGCACGACGCGCTTCTCTTGTAGGCGACCCAATCTGCACGCGGCAGCGAACGCGTTTAACACGCGTTCCTTCGAGCCGATTCAAGCCCGCACACCGTTTGGGCCTAGGCCAGGGTACCTCTGGGTGCATTCGGACTGGAGCCAAATTGAGATGTGGATCTTCGCGGCGGAGTCCCAGGACGAGGACCTCCTGGCGGACCTCGCCACCGGCAACATTCACACGGCGACCGCCAATCGCGTCTTCGGCCACGGGCGCGATATTGTGGCGGAGGAGATGAAGGAAGGTCGTTCGAACGCTCGCGGTCGAGCCAAGATGCTCAACTTCGGGGTTGTCTTCGGGATGGGGGTTCCTGCGGTCATGGACTTCCTTAAGTGCTCGCGAAAAGAGGCTCAGGAGGTTCTCGACCTCTACTATCGCGGATATCCGCGGATCAAGCCCTTCATGCGAGAGCTCTCCGATCGAGCGGCTCGAGAAGGGTTCATCTGGAATCGCTTCAACAGGCGGCTCCAGGTGCCGAGAGGGTCGGCCTACGTCTCCGTCAACTATCTTATCCAGAGCAGTGCCGCCGAGTACATGAAGTCGAAGATGCGCTGGATTGCACCATATCTCCGGGCGAGAAGGGCGCTGGACGCCTACTTGGTCTTGACTATCCACGACGAACTGGTCATTGAAGTGCCCGCGCCCTTGCGCCCGGAGATGCTCCTCGCCCTGAAGGAGATCAAGGCGGAGCTGGAGAATATACACGGGCTCTGGTGGCCGGAGCTTAAGAATCTCCCTGTAGAGTTTAAGATCACCAGAGAGAGATGGGACAAGAACGAAAAACTCGAGGTATAGGGGAAAGCTAATGTATCTGAAAGACAGCGCGCTGCAGCCTTTCCTAGTCCACGGTGTACTTTTCCAGAGACAAGCTGGCAACCAGTCTATTGCGGACTGCCCGATCTGCGGTAAGGCCGGGCACCTCTACGTCAACAACACCAACGGGCTCTGGGACTGCAAGTCTTGCGGATGTAAGGGTAACGTCAGACACTTCCTAGAGTACATAGCCAATCTCAACGCGGAGGAGCTTAAGGGACCTTCGCTCTCGCAATTGGTGGAGGATCGAGGCATCTCGGCTGAGACTCTTAAGGCTTGGAAGGTAGGCTGGAACGGGAAGCGCTACACCATCCCAGTCTACAACGCAGAGGAGAAGCTGCAAGACTTGCGCACCTATCGGATCGGCCACAAGACCATGACCACGACGGGAATGGAGAACGGTTTGCTTGGCGTCCACAAGATAAGCCAAGGCCCCGGCAAGGTCTATGTCTGCGAGGGGGAATGGGACCTGATGGCTCTGGACTCTCTCGCTAAGAAGCTGGACAAGGAGATCGAAATCGTGGCCGTGCCTGGTGCCTCGGTGTTCAAGAGGGAGTGGGTGCCGGCTTTCGCAGGCAAGGAGGTGATCGCCCTCTACGACAACGACGAGGCAGGAGAGAATGGGGAGCGGCTGGCGCTGGAGAGGCTCTCCGGGACCGTCAAGAGCTTCAAGTTTATCCACTGGCCCGCTGACGCGCCCGACGGCTTTGACGTGCGCGACTGGGTGCGTTACGGTCTCAGAATCGGGAAGGCGCAAGGTTGTTGGAAGCATCTCCACATCCTTCTGGAGGACAGGCCTAGGAAGCTCTCTTGCGCGGAGAAGATGGTAGCGGACGCCTCTGGAGAAGGCAAGGCGAAGGCGTCCAAGACTCCTATCGGCCCCAAGGCGACCATCGAGGCGTACAAGCAATGGCTCCACTTCGAGGAACCGGAGGTCCTCAGCGTCCTCTTCGGTTCCCTCTTCGCGAATCGCCTGGAGGGCGAACCCATCTGGCTCTTCTTGGTGGCTCCTCCTGGAGGTATGAAGAGCGAGTTGATCATGTCTCTCTCAGGACATCCCTCTATCTACGCAACCACCTCCTTGACTCCTCACACGCTTATCTCAGGGGCGAGCTGGAACAACGGGAAGGATCCTTCCTTGATCCCGCTCCTTGACCGGAAGGTCTTAGCGATCAAGGACTTCACCACCATTCTGACGATGCACTGGTCCCAGAGGGACGAGATCTTCGGGACCCTCCGGGATGCCTACGACGGTCAGATCGCAAAGAACTTCGGCAACGGGATCCGGAGGGAGTACCGCTCTTCCTTTGGAATCCTGGCCGGAGTGACGAACAAGATTGAAACCTTCGCGGTGATGCATCAGAGCTTGGGAGAGCGCTTCCTCAAGTTCAGATTCTCGGACGAGCGCCGGGAGTCTGAGGACCAGCGGATCCTCCGGGCTCTCTCCAACATCAACCGGGAAGTGGCTATGCGCAAGGAGCTCTGCGAAGCGGCCGAGCGCTGCCTCGCTCGGGAGCTCCCCAAGCGTCTACCGACGATCCCAGACCCCATTCTGCACCGTCTGGTGCCTCTGGCGCAGCTCACTTCGCGCTTCAGGGGAGTGGTGGACCGGGATCGCTTCAACCAGACCGTCCAATACAAGCCTTCCTATGAGGTAGGGACTCGGCTCGCTAAGCAGTTAGCTAAGCTCGCCATCGGGGTGGCCATCTTCCACGAGAAGGACGAGGTGGGTGAAGAGGAGTATCGGCTCATCGCGCGGGTCGCAATGGATACCTCCCCAGATCGAGTGGAGTTGCTCGTGCGCAAGATGCATCAAGAGCAGGAGCTGACCAAGGAACCCATCCGCACCAGTCGCGTCTCTGAGATCACCCGACTCCCTCAGGCCACGGTCTTCCGAGTGCTCCAGGACCTGGAGCTCTTGAAGGTAGTGGATCGAGAGGGGGACGGATCCAAGTATTTCTGGAAGCTGCATCCGAAGATGGAGCAACTCATCTCCAAGAGTCAATGTTACGTGCCCGCTCCCACCCTCAAAACGAAGAGCGCCCTACGTCTCCAGAGATAGCGTTTCTGGGCGCTATTCTTACTTGGCGGCGGGATTCTCTTCCTTCTTCGGCGGGTTGACATACCTGTTGAAGAGAGCCACCACCGCGTCCACCGCCAGCCCGAGGAGGACTCCTTCGGCGTACTCAGGAAGGACGGGCACGTTGATGAAGGCGTTGAGGATCTCAACGGCGAGAGCACGCTTCTCTTCGCCCGCCATCTTGATGGTCTCGGCCTGCTTCTCGACACACTTGACCACACCTCCGATCAAGATGATCACACGAGGGACGTCTCTGAAGTCAAGCTTGGCGTGCTGGATCTCCTTGAATTCTCTCTGGACGTCCGAGATGATGGTTGCGGCGAGCTCTTGAATCTCTTTCCTCTCCATTGTAACCTCCTAGATGACTTCGTTCGGGAGCTGGATATGGGGGCGATCCTTCTTTTTCCAGTTGCCTCCCCATTCCAGCCCGTGCCTGGCGCAGATCTCCCCCAGGACGTCGTAGTCCGTTTCTTCCCAGGAGATTTTGACTTTAGGGCCCGGGTCCAGGTCCACGCAGACGTCCACCGCCCGGGCCGGGAAGACGTTGTGCATTCCCTTCTGGGTGATCCCGTCAATGTCGGTGGCCCAGGGCTTACCCTCCTCCGGTTGCTTGAAAAGCTGATTCTGGCGCTTGCAGGAGCGCCAGGTGCAGGTGAATATGAGCTGGTGGGAGCTCTTGAGTTCGAACTCGTTGCGGACGGCCTTGATGCGGGTCTGAAGTTCCGCGTGACAGTGCTCCAGGTCACGAGACTCCTCGACGCCCTCCGGGGGTTGTGGGGCGACGTAGCCGGTTGGTAGAGGAAGCTCCACATTGATGCCGACTTTGCGGCGCAAGAGACTGAGTAGAAATCCTCCAAAGGCTTTGCCGAGCGACATTCCTACGAGCCCTCCTGCCGTGCCCGCAAAGGAGGAGAGGATTGGACGCCAGATGGAGAGAAGGAATTGGATAATCATGGCTTGAGCACTTTGATCTTGAGCCAGTCCCAGGCCGCATAGCCGATGAGAGCGAGCGCTCCCGTGGCTCCCGTGATGTAGATGCGCCAGTTCTCCAGGCTACGGATGCGGGTGTGTTGCTTGTCTAAGCGGTCGGCGTGGGTTGGGCAGCGCAGCTTCATCTCGTGCATCTCAGTGATGACTAGGATGAGGAGATCACGCTCCTCCATGTCCTTCAACTTGGCGAAGTCGAGGGGGTCCATGCTATTCTCTACCGTAATACATCTGCATTTGGCTTAGATAATCTATCCAAGCCTTTTTAGCTTTTAGACTGAAATCTCCACTCAAACCTGAGCGCCTGATCGCCTCTTTAACCGCAGTAACCCAAGCTTGCTCGTCGTTTTTACTCTTTTTGATCTGCTTATAAACGCGTTGGATATTGCCGATGGTGTCTGTCCAGAAATTGGCATACTTCGCGTCGATGCGTGCGTTGAAAGACTCTACATCCTCTAGCGAGGAGCGTTCGAGATCTTTCCGCAGCTCTTCTCCGATTTTTTGGAAGATGCTCTTTGATTCTTGCGAGTTAGCGAATCCTTTGAAAGTTGGATCGCTGAGCAATTCTTTGATATTCAGTTTCTCAACAGAGAAGGGCTTTAGGGGTGGATGATTCTCCCAGAACTCCGTGAGGTCCTCAGTCCTAGATAGACCCCCGACCTGCGAATTCTCCTTTGTCGGAGCGAACTCCACTATCGAGCCTTGCGCCCCTTGCGGATGCACTCTGAGGGCTCCGTGGCGTCCGTCTGGAGAGGTGACTACAAACTTGAGATATTCTGGGGAGTCTAGAAGACTTTGGCCTTGGTACTCTTTGTACCTTTCTAAAACAGACTCAGACACCTTGTAACCCTTCTTCTGAATCTCCGCGAAGAACATCCCCATGGGTTCGTTCCGGGCGTCGAAGTGGCTCCGGAAAACGTCGTCTGCCTTTTTCAGGGTCTGGCCCACCGCGCCGAGGCCCTTGCCCTTCCAGTCGGCGGCCATAGCTCCCACCGCCTTCGGCCCACCCCCCGGATTGGAGAGCGTGATAATCTCAGAAGCAGGATTTAGGAAGGCTTGCTGACCGTCGATATCTATAGTATCTCCTCGCTGCAAAACGATACCGTCTACGCCTCTCTGCGCAGCAATTTTGGTGCCGAGTATATCGAAGATTTGAGCTTGGAAATCCAAGAGTCCGGAGAGTTCTGCGACGGGCTCATCTTTGTAAGCTTGAAGATATTTGATATAACCTCTCGGTAAAGATACCCCCCATCTTTCTTTAAAAGCGATTGAACTCATCTTTCCTCTAGAAAGCTTCAGAGCATCACTCAATATATCCCTCGGTTTGATTCCGAGAGATTCCCAAGCATCGTGTTTGTCGCGAGCTACCAAGGGGTTCTCAAATTGATATCGACGCTTTTGAATAGGCGCTCGGTCCGTGAGATGCATGGCTTCACGAACGCCTTCATGGCCCTTTGCGGCGGGAACTTGGTCTTCATCAATCCAGAATGTGGTCGGGCGTTTGCCCTCTCCTACCCTCCAGAGATCTCCGATGAAAGGCTTGCCGGATGCCAACCTTTTAGGGGAGACTCGCTGACCTTTGAGTCTTCCCGAAAGCGGGATCGCTGCCAGGTCTACACTACCAAGCGCGCCCATCTCTGGGTCGTACCAAGGTCGCGCCACCTCCATGAGAGAGCCGATAGCCGAGCCAGCATAGCCTGCAGCCTCAGCAGCGCCGGGATGGCCTGCCCCAGACAGCGCCTCTGAGACGCCGCCCGTCATAGCCTCCTGGGTTGCGTCCAGCGCCCGCCCCGCGTGCGCGAAGGGGTCCAACTTCTGAGCCAGGCGTTGCGCTGCGCCGAGCAAGGGGTTGAGGAAGGAGGATGCTTGCGCGGACTGTGGGCTCGGGCCGAGCTGCTGAGGGATCTCCACGCCGAGCGCCTGCATGGCGCCACGGACGGCAGGAGAGGAGAGGAGTTCGCCGACCGCCCCGACTGCCCGACCTGCCATATCCGTACCGCGAAGGAGCGTTTGCGTTCCCTGGGGTCCGATTGAGGCAGGAATGAGGCCGGACCAACCCGTCGCCTTCATATCTCGCAGGTCTTTGGCTGCCAATTCTTTCCGCATGGGGCCTATCAGCTTGCGGCGGCTGGACTTCTCCAAGTCCTGTAGGATGTTGAGACGCTCCCACCGCTTGCCTAGGATGGAGCCGACCTCCTCGCCAGAGAGCAGGCGGCGGACGAAGTCCTCGCCGGATCCCTGCGTGGCCAACTGCTTCTGCAGTTCGTCGTACACCTCGCGCGCCTCGGAGTAGGCCTCGTCGGCCTTGCGGAGGGGCTTGCCGCCGGGCACCTTGTCGATCATGCCGTTGACTCTGCGGCGGATCGCCTTTATGGTCCCCTGCTCCACGGTGCTGATGGACGGCACGTCCGCGCCTACGTTGGCTGGGGGATACTTGATGTAGTCATCCACGTTCTTGCGGAGCTGGTACAGGTCCTTCAGGAGCGCCTGCTTGAAGGCTGGGGTCCGGCCCAGGCGGGTTGAGAGGACGCCGACGCGGCGCTGCACTTCTTTGAAGGCTCCAATTACTTCCTGGATGGGGGGCGATTTCAAGCCCTGTTCACCAATACGGTCGATTGCCTGGCCGATGGGTTCCGTTATCCCGGCTCTTTTCCGCACCGCCGCCAGGGCCTTGCCAGCCTTGTCCATCTGGTCCAGGAAGGTCTCCTGGATATACTTGACCTTTTCGCCCACTGCCCTCGCCGTGCCCCTATAGGCCTCGAGCAGTTTCGGGTTCTCCAGAGCCACGTCCACCGTGGACTGCTTGAGCGTGGTGCCCGCAGTCGCCGCAACGCGGCCGAAGCCCCTCACCGCCTTCGCCACCACCTTGAGTGATGGACCGATCAAGGGGACGACCCCACCCATGGTAGCGGAGAAGCCGGTGTCGAGGATGTCAATATCTCCTCGCTCCGACGCCTCATTGAGCGCTGTTAGAGTGCCTGCGGACAGCGCACCCCGAGCCATCTGCGCGCCAAGACCCAGGCTGGCACTGCCCCCCGTCATAGCCATTATCGGTATTGTGGCGGCGGTCTCGCCAGCGAACGCGGCCAGACTCTCACCGGGTTCGGCCTTGTAGCCCGGCTGCACTGCGGCGGAGAATCTCTCGGCGGCGTAGCCCGGCGACTCCCCTGAGAGGAGATGCTTGGCGCCGACGCCGTAGGCTCTGCCCGCACGCAGAGGGAACATGGCGACCTGCGCCAGCTTGCGCAGGCCCGTACCCGCTATCCCAGACTCTTCTGAAGATTCTGAAACCACAGGGGTCGCTTGGTACTTCTTCCAGGGGCCTTCCGTCGCACCGGACTGCTTTTGGTACCTCTCCCAGGGTCCAGACATCAGATCTTCTCCCAACTGTTCGAGTCGGCGGGGTCGCCGCCCTTGAAGCGGTAGCCGTCCTCGACAGCGCCAGGCATAGGACCGGCTCCCTGAGGTTGAGGTGGCGGAGGGGCGACCTGGCTCTTAGGTATCGCTTCATCGGAGAAATCCAGAGCGGGCACGGACCCCTTGAACCCCTTGAGAGTTCCGTGTCGCTCAAAGTACTCTGCGGCGTTCTTCTTCGACTTCGCCATTGTGCGGATTTGGACGATGGCTCGGCGGAGCTTCTTGGCGTTCTCGGCCTCCGGAAGGGCCGGGTCGTAGCCTCGCTGCATGAACATCAAACCTTCTCTCTCAGTGAACTGTCCACCCAAGGTGAGCTTGAGGGCGCGCTGAACGGACTGCTCCACGGCTTGCTGGGCTGCCATGCTCGCAGGGAACAATCGCTTGCGCATCGAGTCCGAGAGCATGGAGATCTTCGGTCCGGTGAGATTGCTCTGGGCTTTCTCCAGATCAACGAGCACGTTCTCCAGGGCTTTGAGCTGCATCTCCGTGTCGGCGTAGCCGCCCGCCGCCACATACTTAGCGTATTCTTTGCCGAACTCCCGATCTATTGTCGTCTCGGCCGGAGAAAGCCCGAACGCCAGACTGGAGGAGCCCTTCGGTACTGCGAAGGGGTCGCTCGGGCGAATGTCGAGCCTGCCGGTCGCCTTGTGGAATCGACCGATGCGAGGCTTGCCCGCCTTCTCGTCCATGTATATCTGCGGCATGTAGACATCTGAGACAGGCTTTCTCGGAGCGATCTTCTTGCTCCAGAGGCCCTTCTCCGACTGTTCGTAGGAGGTCTCCAACCTTTGTGGTGCCGTGAGAGGATATCTTTCTCCGGCGACGGCGTTCAAGCCTTGCACCACGCTTGACTCTGCCGAGCCGCTGAGCTGCTTCTGGATCTCCGCCTCCATCTGGCCTTGGCGTGTACGCAGTTGACGGACCTCCTCTGCTTGGAGACGGCGCTGCTCCGCTTGAACTTGACGTTGGAGGAGCTCCTCCTCCATATCCATCATTTGCTTGGCTCTTGGGAGAGCTTGATCTTGTGCCTGCCCGTAGCCCTGGGCCATACCTTCCGCGAGGGAAATGAAGGGGCTTTGTCGCGCCTGTGCCGCCATGAGAAGTTCTTGAACGGACGCCATTGGCTCTCCTTATTCTGGTCCGTAAATCCCGCCGCTCGTCCCGGCGGTATAAGGCACCTCTGGGTTGGGTGTCTGATTCGAGAAATAGCGCCGGTACTGCTTCATGTACAGCTCGTTCCCGATGTAGTTGCCGCCGATCTGACCGGCCATGTTGAGTAGGTTCTGGTAAGGGCTCGTCTGTACGGAGTTGACGCCGTAGGGCACCGAACCGCTCCCGGCAATGCCTGAGAGCGCCTGGATGGGCAGCTGGAGCTCCTGACGCCTGCGCAGAAGTTCCTGGTTGCGCTCCGCGACGGAGGCGTTGTTGAGGTTCCGAGCCAAGCCCCCGTATTGCATTGCCGCCCCGGCGGCAGAGAGCTTGCGGTCAAGGGCCGCATTGGCCAAGTTGCCGAGCTCCGCAGATATGGTCTCGTTGCCCCGCGCCTCAATGTCCCCGAGACCCCGGACGGTGCTGGTAGAATAGAGCCCCCCCACCATCGAACCCATGCCTCGCTTGAAAGCGTCCCCGCTCTCACGGATCCGGCGCTGCATAAGTCCTCGATATCCAGAGGACTGCTTCTCCAGGGCCTCGTCACTGGTATTCAAAAGATCCTGGATAGCAGAGAGTCCCTGGGTCTCCGTCCCGGTGACACCCCAGTCGCCATATCCTAAGCCAATATCCTCGCCCGCCGTGAAGCCGCCGAACTTGCCGGTCCTGGCATATTCGAGCATGGCTTTGCGGGCAGCCAACTGCTCCGGGGTCTCCTGAGGGGTCTGCTCCTGTTTGTTTTTGCTAAGCAGCCCTCCGACGACACTGGCTCCGGCCATTATTGCAGGCGCAACCCATGCAGGCATATCAAGACCTCTCTAGCGTGATCGTGCCGGGGTCCACAACGGGGCCCTCAAGCAACTGCTTTCTGGTGTGCGGAGGAAGAGCCCCTACGAAGAGTCCGCTGCCACGCCGGACCTCCGAAGCTACCTTATCTGCGGCAGCGCCGACCCTCCTCGTCGCGTCGGTGCCCTCCAGGACCATCAGGGGGAGAAAACGGAGGGCGCACCCCGGATCGTCGATCGCCTCACCGGTCTGGGGGTTCTTGCCAAGCAACCTGATGAACAGCGCGCAGGTCGTCCTCGCGCCATCTTCGGTCTCAGGCATACCCTTGACGAATCCGTTGAGACATGTCCCCTTCATGAGAGGGCAATAGGCCTTGAAGTCCATGACTCAGTCCTTGGTCCCCAAGACGACGTCCAGGTAGTAGAAGTTGACACTGCTGGCCCCTGTAGCCCCGGTCCCGGCAACAATGGTGTCGTTATAGAGGATTCTGTAACTACTCGACCCTGCGTTCGGGTAAGTCATCGCTGCGCCCTTTGTCTGAGCGGATATGCTCTGCTGGGCGCTCGGCGTCAAAGATCCCGTGACGTTGGAGTAGTTGATCTCGTGGTCGTGTGAGGGGCCGGTGTGCGTGTGCGTCCCGAGGCCAGAGAACGCAGCAGCGCCGCCAGTCCCTCCACCTGTGCCGGAGACTACCCGCAAAGCGTAGTCATTGTAGTTGGTGACCTGCGTCCACCCCGTCGGCACCGCTGCCTGGAAGAAGACCATCTTGGTCCCAGCTGGGATGACTGTGCCGATCGGTACCCAGGCCGAACCGCTGTAGCGCTCGAGAATGTTGAGCGTCTCGTTGCAGTAGAAGCGTCCCTCGACTAAGCTGTCGCCGGTCGGCCGAGCTGCCGTAACTCCCTTGAGGAACCCTGGGATGAAGATAGGGGTGGTTGACGGAGAAGCCCCAGGGAAGGTGGAGAGCTCATGACTCAGGGCCTCCGCGACTGCGACCTTTATCTCTCGGATGCGGTCGTCGCCCTCGCTTACCGGAGCGCTTCCTGTCGGCGTCGTTGCGTCCCAAACTCCCATAGACTCCTCCTAAAAGAACATGATCGTGGCGGTTGTCGACGCCACGTTACACTTCAAGTACGCATTCGTCGCGGTGAAGGCGGTGGAGCTTTTGTAGATCACGGCACCCTTGTTGAGCGAGACCACCACGTAGTAAGAGGGAGTCTTGCCTAGCCCGTGCGCCACCGTGTCCTCCGCGTCGGGCGTGGCGCTCGAAGTGAAGCTGGCGAAGGAGGCGTCCATATTATCTGAGAAAGAAACCCCGCCGTCCAAGATACCCTTGAGGACCAAAGCCCACTGGCCGAGGGTGTTCAGCAAGTCCTTGTCCAGAGGCCGGAGCTCCGCTTGGTGCTCCGTGAAGATGGCCGGGAAAGATGGTTCCGCGAACTTGGTCACTTGCGAGCCTCTCGGACGTTCGCTTCGATCTGATACTTCTTGAGCGTGAAGGTCTGCTCCGAGGTGTTGTTGTAGAACCGGAGTCGGAGCGTGGAGGAGACCACGTCGAAGTAGACGTTGCTCGGGGCGCTGTCCGCAGGGTAGACTGAGGAGAGAGTCAAAGTCTCTGCAAGAATCCAGGTCACGCCACTGTCCACTGAGTAGTAGACCTTAAGGGAGCTCCCGGTGGCCCAGACTTCGAGCCCCGTCCAGCGCACCAGACGGTCAAAGTCCACGTCCCCGAGGTCCGCCGCCGTGAAGTCCTTGGTCTCCCAGAGGGCCTCGTTCGCCACATCAAGGTCGTCATAGCTGGCGGCGGTGCGCTTGGCTACGACCCCAGAGGTGTCTCCGCAAGCGATGACTGGGTTTAGGCTAAGGTTGATCGAGGAGTTCCAGCGGGTAGTGTCCGCATCCCAGGTGTTCGTCCTGTCTGCCCAGGTGTCCTCCGTCGTGTTCGTGTAGGCGCCCATCGCGGAGAGGTTCGTCCGCTTGTCCTTGTAGATCTGGCGCGTCCGCCAGTTGTACTTGTAGACATCCTGCGACTCCGTGTCAGAACCCAGGGCGACGCAGACCCAATACTCGTCGAGCTCCTCGACGTAGACGGATTGGGCCTTCTCCAGGTAGAGCGGGTTAATCTCTTCGCGGAGCTCGTCCTGGACCGGCGAATCGATGAGCGGGGCGGTCACTCCGTTGAAGAGGTGTATGCCGTCTCGGGCGAGGAAGATTTGCTCTCCTGAGGGGAGATTCTGGATGGTGGCCCCGTTGACCGCGCCGACGCCGGTCGCCCTGCGGTCGAAGCGGAAGACCTCCGAGGTGGTCACGAGCTGGCCGAGGTAGATGGCGCTCTTCTTGTGAATCGTGAGGAAGTTGCCGAAGACTCCGAGACCGGTGATCTCGTCAGGGTCCTCCAGAAGGTTGGTGCTCCCGGCGTTGCCTCCAGTCCAGGTCTCCGGAGCCCCGGTGTCACACCACTGGACGCGACTCGGGTAGTTCGTACCGCCGTCGGTGACGTTGCCGAGAACCAGGTAGGGGCCGAAGGCGGCGAGATACTTGCAGAGGGGGGGCGATCCACCGAGGACCGCGTCCGTCGCCCCCGCGATCGTGCACTTGCGGATGACGTCAATGTTGTTGGTGTAGGTCGCGATCTTGACGCCCGAAAGAGTCGGGAAAGCGAAGTCCACCGGGTCCGTATCGGCTCCCGTCAGGGCTGCGGAGGCGATACTGGCCCAGACCAGGGAGGACTTGTTGAAAACCTCCACCTTGGTAGGGCCGACCCGGAAGAGGCGAGTGGCGTTGCCGACTCCAAGTTCGAAGATCCTTTGAACGCGCTCGCCCAGGGTCGACCCGAGGGCGGAGGTCCCGAGACGCTTGCGCAGGATGTTGCGATTGATCTCGATGTTCTTGATGTCCCAGGCCGCACGCGAGTCCACGAACTCAGCCGGGCGATCCACCACCAGGCCCTGGACCGGAAGCGGTAGGTTCAGCTTTTTCGGCATCAGCAGTCCACGATTCTCCCGACGAAGCATCCTTTTCTGGCGTTCTTTCTTTCTTTGCGGATTGCCGGGACGAGGGCCTGCTCGAACTGGGTGCGATGGTACTCCGCCTTCTCATACTCCTCAAGTCCCTTATAGAGCTTGGAGAGCACGTTGTCGGCCAGGATGTCGCGGTAAACGGTTGTAAACGGGACGGAGCTGGAGGAGGCCGTGATCGTGCCCGCCCTCTCTGAGTAAGACTTCCGGTAGATGTAAGTGGTCGCATCCGGGATGGGGCCGATGTAGATGTAGCCGCCATAAATGCAGAAGTGCTCCGGGTAACCTTGGTCAGCAGTCACGTTGATGTCCGGGTAGAGGTCGTCGAATTGCTTCTTGCTCCTGTGCTTGAGCACGTGGGCGTTTACTCCGTCCTGCATCACGACCCCGAGGAGGAGCCCGAAGTTGGACTCCACGGCCATCTTGAAGTCCCCGGAGGTCGAGATCGTGTCCGTGATCGTAGTTTCCGCAGCCGCCTCGTCAAAGGCAAACCGCCTGCGCATGTCCTGAACGGCGTCGGTGATCGCCTCGTAGGCTTCCGTCGACTTGTCCGTACGCTTGAACCCGAGGCGCAGGAGATAGGCATAGAAGTCCGCCGCCGTCATGGACCCGGAACCTGAGGTGACCGAGACAGTCCCGGACCAGTCTATCTTGCCCGTGTTGACGACGGGGTCGCCCTCGGCGGGGCTGGCCCCGAGCTGGCGGTGAACGTAGTACTCGTAGGTCCCGCTGGCCGTGATGCCGGAGGGGAAGTCCGCGACGTAGACGCCGCTGTTGCCCTGCTCGGTCAGTGCGACGTCGTAGTACCCGTAGTTCCCGGCGGAGTACGCCTCGAAAGCAGCGGAGTTCGTATTCCACCAGAGTCCGGCACTGCTGGCAATGCGAGCGTAGAGAGTCCCAGAACCAGCGACTCCACGAAGTTCGTTAGCCATATAATCCCTTCGATCAAGTCCCAGACGAGATTGCGATTACGGGTGGAACGTAGTAGTACACTCGCTCCCAGAACCCCTTTATGATATTCCAGTCTCCTAGTCTTGCGTATCCGTAAGGTCCGTAGACGTACTTGCCGATGCGTCGTATCTTGCCGGCTTGCAGCGCAGTTTTGAATACCGAAAGTTTTTCAACGCGGCATTCCGCCTGGAACGCGGTGATGTCGTTCCCTCGAACAAGCCGGAATTTCTGGATGTCCTCACGGGCCGTGGACAAATCGGATTCCAAAACATCCTGGATGACGGACATTTGCGAAGCCGTAAACGACGACTCGAACACCTGCCACACGCAGGACTCCCCAGCAAACGCGGGGGACAGGATGAACGCTAGGGCGATCCCGGTCATTGGTGGGCCTCCATGCCGGACCTGTAGAGGTATTCTATCTCAGGTGCGGTGAGCAACCTGTTCCACATATGAATCTCGTCAACTTGCCCGTTCCAATGTGCCGCTCCGCTCGGGTGAGGCATGCGTCCGACATAAAGAGTAGTCTCGGCCCCTGGCAAGAGGCATGAGGTCTGTACCGTTGTGTCCGTGCATTCCAGTACTCCGTCCATGTAGATTTGCTGCTTTATACCTGGGTCTAGCACCATCACCATGTGTCGCCATCCGGTGCCCACGCTTGTAGTCCCTTGACAGTAGAAACAATTGTCCCCCCACCAACTCCATGTTCCTGTCTGAGGCTTATCTGTCGCGGATACACCCATGTGAAAATTGTAGGTATCCTTTGACATGAACGTGTCCGCTTCGACAACGTCATGTTTAACCCACGCGGATATTGTCTTGTCCAAGGCCCAGTCATTCCAGGCAGCATTTGGAATGGTACAGGTGTCGTTCGACCCGTCGAGGTCTAATGCTTTATCCGCTTTCCCAGCTACGGTCCACACCGCACCACCATTAAGAGTGCATGTCGTCCTGTTCGCCGAAATGTCTGCGGCGTTGCCGGTTCCCTCGTCAAGGTGAAGCAGGGTGTACGTGTTGGAGTCCGCGCCTTTCGTTACGAGCGCAGCGGCTTGCACGACCATGAGGAGAATTAAAATTGACATGGCTAGTCCTTAATCCTGAACGTGATGTCTCCCGCCGGGTCGGACGTTGTCGTGCTCGTGAACCCGATCTGCACCAGGTCTCCCGGAGCAAGCGTAAATGCGGTTGCGGCGACAGTGTGCGTGGAGACGGACGCCGGGACCGTAATAGTTTCGACCACCTTCCACGCAGCCGTCCCACTCGTCCTGGTTGAAACCCGTATGCCGAATGAGTCGGTGGTTGCGGAGTCGATATAAACGTCATAATTCGCAGCTGCCAAGGTGTAGTGGCTCATCGTCCTGGCGACGCCGCCGAGGTACGTCGTAGTGGAGTCAAAAATATCCCCGGCATAATTAAGAACAATGTCGGGGTCGCCGGCGACAAAGGTGTTGCTCGAAGCTCCGGTGATCTGCCCCTGCGCGTTCCACGATAGCGTGGGGATCACGGTCGCACTGCCGCCAGTCCCAGCCGTCGTGACGGCCGCGTGGGACGAGCACTGCACGAGGACACCCAGCTGGCCGGAGGCAACCGAGGCCGCCGGGAGGCTACCCGTCACCTCCGCTCCGGACAGGTCGATGCTCGGCCCCAAGAGCGTGACGCTGGA
>ERZ1292629.1030-Hain-H43-01um-R1-1030-length-29252-cov-10_pt1 | contig 29252 bp, 32 predicted proteins | sample MGYA00564399_ERZ1292629 | MGnify/ENA primary metagenome ERZ1292629 (study PRJEB36523, sample SAMEA6512636) | groundwater metagenome | collected 2019-01-08 | study: AquaDiva: Metagenomics assemblies of 32 groundwater samples
GTCTTGATGGACAGCTTGAATAACACGTCGGTAGCTGTGATTGCCATGTTCTCCTCCTACTTTATTTGTGCTTACCTGCCTGGCCCTGGCTCCCTTAGCTCTCTGCTCATGTTCGTCTTTCGCCTTCCGCCTTCTGTGTCCTTTCCCTACTACTTAAAGTCACCTCCTTTAGCTTACTCTCCACTCATCTTGCTGCTACCTTTCTAGTAGAAGCCTGTCTATTCGCTCGTTAAGGGTTCCAATTGATGCCCGAAGTTCCCTGGCTGAATCCGCAAAGGACCTGGCATTGGGGCAATCCAGGGTGTGCTTGTCTATAGCAGCATTAACAACTGCCCCTGTGCTCCCGCTACCACCATTGCGCTTGATAATGGCTACGGCGATAGTGGAGACGGCCAGGAACCAGCCGGCTATAGCAGTAGCCCAACTGAGGTCCATCAGCTTCCAGTCTTCAACTTTGTCCTCTGCTCGGCCATCTGCTCATCCGCCTCCTTTATTCTCTCTTCCATTCGCCCCCTAACTTCGGAGTGAGTCCTCATAATTCCTGCTGCTAACCGCTGGCAGACCAGATGCCGGTCTTTGCACTTCTTGTACTCAGCTTCGTTTATGCTCTTATTGGCAGCAGCGTTGAGTCTCATCACATGGGACTCAAGCAGGGCCGAGTAAAGCTGGTCTGCTAGTTGGCTAGTGAGGCCCTCAGAGGCAGGAATGGAGAAATCCATGCCAGTGCAATCAACTAGCATCTCCTCCTTAGCATCCTCAGCCTCTTTCTCAATTACTGCTGCTATTCCGCCATCGTCATTCATGCTATCCTCCTGTTCAATAGTGCTACCTCAGCTTCCAGCGTGGCGATGCGCTGGGCCTGAGCCTCCACCAGGCCATCCAGCCGCTGGCGAGTCTGATAGACGCCCCCAGCTAAAAGCATCATCATTGGCTGTAGGTTCATCATCCACTGGTTACCCATTTTCTCCATGATACCCAGTTGCTCCAATACCTCCACCTTCCGTTGTGAGATACCCTGGTGAAGCACTACAGCATCATCATGCTCATCATACAGGTCTATATTAGCGTAGGAACCAGATACACCAGATACATCCACACCAACATATCCTGTAGAATTGATTCTCAGCCTGTGTAGCCCAGCGGTAACATCCGTTATTGCAAAGTCATCTGAGAGGTCTCCACGATTCCCAATAGCCCACCAGCGGGCGTCATTTATAATAGACAGGTAAGGGATGCTGTTAGCAGCAGCACTCTGCAATGTCAACACAGCATTGCCTGTAGGAGCATAAACAGTAAGACTGTCCTTGATACTTTTTTGTAGGACAATATAGCGCCCGGTATAAGCATCGAGGTTGCAGTCGTTGTTGGAATCTAGGTAGATGAGAGTGACATAGACATTGGGAGCAAGGCCGTTGGTGAGCCCTTTTACCCCGTAACCGTTGTTATGGAAAATGTCACCAGCGGGGTAAAGACCAGCCTGAGTCACGGTTAGGGCAAGAGTGGGGGTAAATGCTGTGGCAGCAGTCACTTGCCCCAAGTAGACCCTGAGTGTGCCATACTGAGAAGATTCAGCAAACTGGAGGATGCCATAGCCCCTAGCACCAGCACCGACCGCCCCCTCATCAGGATACCAAAGGCCACCGGAGATGGAGGCATTGTGGGTGAACTGGCTAACAAGGCTGCTAGGCTTCGATACTCGCGCATAAGGCTCTCCAGATACCAACGCCCCCAGTCGAAAATTGGCTGTAGTCGGCATCCAAACATCACCGTCACCGCGAATCAGAAACTTCCGGCCCGTTACATTGCCAAGGTCAAGGAGCCAAAACAGGGCGGAGTCAGCCCTCTCAACTGTACCATAGATAAGGGGGTTGGTGAAGGTGGCGTGGGTTGCGTGGACTATGAGAGTCTCCTGGTTCAGTGGGGAGCGAATAGCATACCCAATGCTCTCATCCATGACCACAGGACGGGAGGCATTGTCATAAGTCAGCTTTGTAGTGACTCCGCTTCCCCATGCTTGCTGGCCGATAAAGATGGAGTTGGCATTGGCCGTGGTCTGGATGGCTGTAGCGCAGTTGGTAAAGGAGTTGCCATGAAGGTGAACGCCCTTAACAAAGTCCAGGTATATGCCGATGTTGGCAGCAGCGGCCGAGCCGAGATTGATATGGTTGGCATCTATCACTGCACCGGACATACTGTTACCGCCAAGGCCAGTGATACCAAGGTAGATTGCCCTCCTGTTAGCCACAGTGCCTAAAGTTATCTCCATCTCATTGTTCGTTATCTGCACACTGTCGAACAAATCGAATCGGACAGCCTTCTCTATATTTGAAAAGAAGTTATGAAGAACACGGTAATTACCACCACCAGAACCATCTATTGCCCAACCCGAAACTCCTGCAAAGGTACACTCGTCAATAGTGATGGTGTCCATAGCGCCTTGGCCAGTAGTGCTGACCCCCCACTTAATCCCGTCTGTGACATCGAGCATACGGCAGTTCTCTATGATGACAATGTCTACACCTGACCAGATTTGGATCGCAGTTACAACACCATCAACCTGTACTCCACTTATCTTTGTGTTGTTGCGGTTAGTAGTCTCGTCGCTTGCTCCGTTCTGAATACCAACCATCCCAGTAGCAAGAATGGAGTTGCTAAGCCGCAGGTCATAGACACCATCCAACAGAGGCACTGTAGTAGGAAAGTTAGTCTGGAAATGGATAATAGCCTGATTGTTGCCCCCTCGCCAGTCAATGCGAGACCCCCAGCCACAGCCTCGGAACCTGCAACTGGTGTTAGTGCGACTAATTCTAATGTTGGCACCAGCACCTTCTGTCGTAACTCCACTAGGTACGGTGATAACACCAGCAGTAACAGACACAACATCAAATACAGTATTGTTTGTCGGTGGCCCTGCCGCTGCGCCTTGGACGGTTATAACGTCCCCAGCCACAAGATTCAGTGCTCCAAAACCATTCGCAGAATCATTGATCAGATTAGGTGCAGTAAAGGAAATAGTAATAGCAGCCATGCTGCGTCCAGCCTTTAGAGAACTACTGACAGAGTAGACCCCAGGAGGGAAGTAGACTGTACCAGCACCATAGCTGCCCCTGGGCAAGGCGTCAATAGCAGCCTGAACGGCAGCGGTGGTAGCATCCGCATTGCTTCCGTCATTGAAGGCCCCAAAGCCCATCACATTGAGCACTTGTCCCTTGATGGTTATGGGGGTAGCCACCTTCCCATTCAGTGCGTTCATCAGGTCATTGAGCCCGTTGAGGAAAATGTCATACTGGGACTCAGGCCCCTGGGTAACAGGCGGGAGAGCAGCAAGCACCGCCATCAGGCGGTTACCTCCTCCGTTAGTGTGGTCACGTGGTCACGTTCTCAACGGAAATTAGTTGCCAAGCGGTTGACCAGCCTCGCCCTTCCGCTTTTATGACAATCTCTTGGACCGTAATGGGAGGGACTACTGTAAACTGTGTGCCAAACATGTCCGTGAGCGTTATGGGAAGCGTAGCAGAGCGCATTTGATTAAAGAAGCTCCTGGCTGTAGCCTGGTCAGCTAGCCCGTGCGTGATACTGCCCGTAGGAGTAAGCAAGGTCATATTAAACTTTCTGCGTGCGGTAGGCAAGGCATATGCGTGAACCTTGTAGCTGAGAAGGATAGGGGTATGCGAGCCATCGGAATTGGCAAGGGTGAAGGTCAGCCGCATACGGCGGGAAGTGCACTTACTGACATTGGCGTTAGTGAAGGCGGTAGAGATGCGAGTTGGCCCGGTGGTGACGAAGCTGGTAATTCCCGTGTTGAGGATGGTATTCCCCTCCTCGGTATAGGCGTTCACCGTAATAGTGACTTTGCCAGAGCCAAGGGTTTTCTCAGAGAACACCAATTCAAGCCAAGCCCAACGCTTCTTGGTCTCAGGACAACCCATTGTGAGCCAGGGCTCGTAGATGACACCGGAGGGAGCAAATCTGGCGCCACTATCCTGAATTGGGTCGGGGCCAAGAGGGAGTATCCAGCAGACAGCAACATTATCAGAATAACCGGAGTTAGCCCAAATCACAGGCCGGGTAGTAGGGGTGGTGGTGAGCCAGAGGAAGTCATTCGAGACTAGTGCCCCCTCCATCTGCGTCCGCCAAACCATTCCCTGCTGAGTTTCCTCTAGGGACATGATGCGGATAGTGGTGCCTAAATCCAGAGAGGCAAAAAGGTACTGAGGAGTGCTGAGCATAGCATTTATAGGAGCAACAGACGATGGCGACTCAGAGCCTATCGCCTCCATCGGCCTCTCCTGCTGCAAGCCTGGAGTCACCATAGTGGGACTGCCGCTAATCATCGTCCAGAGGTGGCCGGAGTTGATCATGGGGTAGAAAATCTTCTGGTGCCAGACCTCGGAACGCAAGCCGTTCGCTAGCTGGTAGAAAAGGTCAGGAGTAAGGGGCCGAATGTTGCCCCCAGAGTCCATAGTGAAGATACCATCCTCACGGCAGAAGATGATAGAGCCAACCAAGCCCAGCATCTCCACCACATTGTTAGTGGAATCGCCGATGAGGTCGGCTGAGGCCCAGGCCGTGCCGCTGTTCACCCCTGTGTCAGCCTTGCCGGACATTTGCTGGTGCTTGTTAGGCTTAAGCAACTTGTGCAAGTATCCGTTTAGCTCTAAGAAGCGGTGAGCCAGGGCGTCATCACCGACACGGGTGCTAACCACCCAGGTGGAGCCATTTGTAGTATAGGCATACGCCACTGCGCCCATTGCCAGATAGAGGATGGAGTTGTGGACATAGAGCTGCTCAGGAGTTCCGGGGGTAGTGTGCGTCCAGACATAGATAAAGTAAGCAGAACCAGGAGCTGAAAGGGACCAGTTAGCCAGCCTATAGACATAAGCAGAACCGTCACCGTTAGCAACGACAATATAGACGGTTCCAAGGAAAGTAGCAGCGCCAACAATCATCCCGGAGAAGTTGTGGGCAATGATGGTGCAAGTAGCTGGAGACTCATTAACAACCCCAGCAGTCACGGTGAGCTTAGTTGCAGTGCTTGTAATTACAGTAACATCACGATTGTTGTTGGTAGTGCCACTAACAGTTATGATATCGCCGACTGCAAATGGGGCCAAGCGCCCAGTGGCGTCATTGATGGAGTTATCAGCAGCAGTAAAGATAATGCCGGAGACGGCAGACAGACCGGGGCGACCAACCACATATTCCCTCATGCCCAGGATAGGCTTGGGCCTGCGGAAGTCAATGTTGACCCCGAAGGCGGGGGAGCGAGAGCCAGGTTTTTCCTCATAGGCCCCAAATGGCCCATCCCATGCCTCTTTCCCAAAGATTACCTCAAGCGTTTCGGGGTCTATTGGGTAACCCTCGCTAGAAACTTGCTGTACTAGGTTGCGGGCTGCGTCATCAGGAACGGAGTATTGTGGTTGCCCATTGCTGTCTTTGGCAAGAAGAAAGCCCAGGGTGGTCTCGCCAGTGATATTCGGCTCATTTGCGTGGAACGCCAAGCTACAATCGCAGTTGGTCGGAGGCGATACCGTGGGAGACATGTTACCTCTTGCCTACCACAACCTTCTGGAAGGCCGAGCCACCCTTAGCCGTGGCTCCATCTCTGCTATAAGGCCCAGAATGTCTCGCTCTACAGCATTCCAATGGTCTTTGTCAGCGAAGTGCTCGGCACCCTTGGCCTTGTGCAAGACTCGAATCGCAGCCTTGGCAGCCAGCAGGGAAGCAGATTCCTCAGTCATCTCTACTGTATCTGTGCTGGCAGTTACCGTTGGGTATCGCCCTTCGCCAGAGAGACGCATCCAGTAGGGATTGGGCAGAACACCGCCAGCCCCCTGATTGATTAACTCAGGATAGGGATAGATTTTACCCCTATTCCCCGTGAACCAAGCGTACCCATCCTGATAGAACGATGGCATATCGTGACGGGCAAAGTCCTTTGTCAGCGTGTATACGATGTCAGAGCGTGGCCCAACATCTACCTTGTAAAGTTGCTTGTAGTAATCAGATAATGGCAAGAATGTTACCCTATCAGTATTTGGCACGTATACTCTACAGTTATCAACATAAAGAACAGTTGTAGTGAAATTTAGTATCCTGGCATATATAGGCTGGTAGCGGTCCAGTATAGTAAATGTAGCAGTCAACTTTTGCCAGTCTTGGCTTGTCCCTACCGTAGAGCTACTACCAGTATTAAGACCCTGGGCCAATCTTATTAGTGCTCCATCTACACCGTTACCTTTTACATATGCAGTAAATGTTAAGGTAACACCCTCTAACAATCCTTCCAGCTTTAATCGTTGTTCTACATTAGCTTGTGCTGAACCTATTGAAAGAGCAGCAGCCCCATCATATATAGTAGATGTTTCTTTAGCTATAGTCCCAGTAACTACTTTCCAATCATAAGGAGACGAGGAAGTTCTCCACCACTCGAAACTCCGATTCCTCAAGCACTCGCCCACGATAAGGTACTCGCTGAAAAGCAGGGGAGCTTCCCTGAAACCCCGCAGGGTTTCATTTATAGCCTCGATCTTCCAAGTGGGGTCAAACTGGTGGATGCGGAAGGTATTAGCGACAATCTGAGCACTGAAGACATTATAGGGGGTAATGGTAAGTGTCCCAGAAGATATTGCCGAGGTGTTTATCTGGCGCACGTCTGTTATGCCAGAAGTTATCTCAATGTAGCGATTGGTGTAACTAGCGCCAGCCTTTGTGAGTAGCGCAGTGGAGGTTAGGGTAGACTTGTCTGCCGCGCCCCCACTAGCCGTTGAGGAAACGTGGTCGCCTAGGTGCTGTGAGACAAGCTGAACCAAGTCGGCAACTGTATAGCTTTCGTACTGATTCCCACCCATTAGTCATCCTATCTTATCTTATCTTGACTTCTTCTTTCCTTTGCCTTTGCCCTTGCGAGCCTTCTTCTTGCTCTTTACATAGACCGTGATAGCAGCGTTAGGCAAGGCAGCCGTGGTTGTTACAGCCATCAGGACTTCTCCCTGCGCTTTGCTTTTGCCCCTGTCGGCCGCCAGCCCCTGCTAACTCCTTCCAGCAATCGGCGTTGCGCTTCCGCTTTTGCCTTCGTAGTGCGCTTAGCACTGGTCTTACCCCCATGCGCTACCTTGTAACCGCCCTTTACCTTAGTAACCTTAACTGGCATAGATAGCACTACCCCTTCTGTTTCTTGCCCTTCATAACCCTTTTCCTGCGTTTAGTGGCAAGGTCTTTATCCTCTTGCACCACTGCCTTCTCCACCTTGAAATGACCGGTTGAAAGCCGAACTGTAGATTCGGCAACATCTACGGCAGCCTGTATCTCCTCCCTGTCCGCTATACCATCACACTGAAAGTCAGCTGCTTCCTTTTCACCAGGAGAAGCATCACTGGCTGCTACCAGCACTGAGCCAGTAAGACCTAAAGTTTCCACATCAACCTGCATTGATGGAGTCTCCACCTCAATGTCTACAGTCGGCTGCTCTGTCGGCTGTTCGGCCATTCGTTCTCCCTGTAGCCCCTTGGTCAGAATTGCCACAACTTCCGGTGAGCCACCTCGAACAACTATCTCCCCCTGTGTGTTCCTGTAGAGCCTGGGAGCATCTGCGAAGGTTCCCGCTCGATGCACAGTTCCATCAGGGTCCCGCCAGCCTACCAGCCTCCCACCAAAGACAATGGGCCGAATGTTTGCCATTACCTTTCTTTCCCCTCTCTTGCCTTAAGTAGTCGGCTGTGCTTCAGTTGCATGAACACAGTTTACTTTTCCAGTCACAGCAGCCCCAGCAGCAGCCAGAGTAACTACCACAGCAGAGTTGGTGCTGCATAGGTTACTACTGCTGCTGTATTGGCAGCAGGCTCATGAACATCGCTAGTGGTAAGAGCAACCGCATCACTTGTGACTTTCTGTACACTCATTCACCCACCTCAATAAAAGGCTCAAAAATACCTAGCAACTTAGTAAGGTCTATCCCCCTAGTATCACCAGGAAGAATAACCTTATTAGTGTCAACATCTACCTTCTCAGCCATCAACTCATTGAACTCTTGAGCGAACTGTTCCCAGTTAGGCGAGACGGGCTTCCCTTCGGGATTACCTGGCAAGTAAAATCCAAAAGTTCCATCCTCTCGTTTCTCCCTTAGCTTATTGACTAACTTAACCCGCTCTGCTTCCACGTCTACATAGGCTAAGGCCAACTTCTTGATAAGTTTCTGCAAGTGATAACTAACACGGGCAGGCACATCTAACGTCTCAAGTTGGGCCAGTCGGTCTACACTAATAGTGCCATCTGCCTGTCTTTCCCTGAGACTAAAAATGTACCCATTAGTTACAGTTGGCATATTCTTTTTTTACTCCTTCTACGGGCTGTTTCAGCCAGGATGAAGGAACTAAGAACCCAGCTAGGCACAACCCGCGAAGCCTTCAGCGCATCTCCTTAATTAGCCCTCTTGTGAGCTAACTCCTCCTTCAACCCATCAATCTCCTGCTGCATAGCCTGGAAAGCTAAGATGGTATCTCCCAGGGTATTTACAGGGTTAATGATACGCCCATCATAGTGCATTGCCCAAGGCGCTTCCTCAGATACAACACCACGATACTCACTCTTGGTATCACCCGTACCCATCTTCTCCTTGTAATGAAAACGGTAGACATTGGCACCAAGAAACCTTGCCAGGGCATCCTGTGGGTCAGCTAGCCCCGCTATATCCTTATAGCGTAGCAATGAGCCAGCAGCAGCCCAGGTGCATTCAGCAGCAGCGCCACCAGATGTCAACTGTTCTCCGGATGCGCCCACGCCATCAGCCCCAGCCGTAAGGGTGAGGTTCAGGTAGAAGTCGCCTGTACACCTTCCAGCCGTTAGCGTCACCAACTGAGCGGCACTGATTATCATGGCCTGCGTCAAGACGCTAGGCGCAGCATCAGTGGCAGTCAAGAAGGTTATAGTGCCTGGCCCTCGTGTGGTAGCGATGGTGCCAGCTATGTCGAAGCGGATTTCGGCCCCTTGGACATACTCTCCGGCTGCCACACAGCCGTAACCACGGAGGGTCATCAGGTCGTCACCAGTGGTGCATACTGTTGGAGCAGTTACCGTGCCACGAGCCTTGTAGAAACGCACCCCTGTACCAGTAGCAACCGCGCCAACTCCAAACAGGGCTACTGTCGGGTCAACGATGCCATTAAACAGCCCCAAGTCCACGCTTTCGATGCTCTGACCGACAGCCAGCACGGGCACATCTGTAGCACCACCCGCGGGCATTTGCAAGAGCAATTCGTTAGCGTTGGCGTCTGTAGTGTCGTAGGAGAACCGAGCCGTATTGCCAGTTCCTACACCCAGAAGGATGTCATCCAAAACCTGAGCATAAGTAGAGGCCACTTCTACTGCCGCTGTTCCCGCACCATAGAGCCTCATGGTCCCAGCCGAAGCATCTACCCAAACCCATGCCTGGGAGTTGCCTCCGAGGTTAGCTGCCAGGAGGAAATCGCCGTCTGCCGTTCTATTGGACAGTATTAGCGAGTCGGCAGCTAGTGCCGGTGTAACCGGTGTTCCCAAAAGAGCATTAGTTACAGCAGTATTAGCCGCCAGGGTTGTACTACGATTGACCAGTACAATGTCCCCATCTGTGCCGAAGCCAAAGAGGACATCGTCTTCAACCGTAAATCGGGCATTAGCTCCATCATAGTATGGAACTAAGCCTGCTATACCTGACTTTGTTAGAGCCATCTTTTTATCTCCTTCCTCTAGTACTCGACCCCGATATGGCCTAGAGATGCGACACACTCGCCACGGATGACGTATCGCGGCCAGATTCCCACTCCGCCAAACCAAGTCCAGCCAGGATAGACGAATCTACCCTGCCCACCAGTTTGGAGAATGTCCAGCCCTTCGGCTAGAGTAAGCACCCCGTACCGCCCGTCAGCGCCGTAAACCCCCTTGGTGGAGTTCTTGCCGATGACAGGAATGGCCGCTACGTTAGGAGCCTCGGTTACAGCAGCACCGCTAGCATGAGCGTAGGCACAGCCCAGGTTCCCAGGGCTATTGCCTCCACCCTTGATAGTAAGGGTAGTACCAGCTACAGCGGTTATCTGCACCTGCTCTGCATCGTTGGCTTCCAGAGTGCCCAGGGTGATGTAATCGCCCGCAGCCAACCCTGTAGCTGAGGCAACAACAGCACTGGTAGCACCTGCCACCACCGCAGAGCTTAGAGTTGTAGCAGCCTGAGCGACAGTCCCGCCAGACAGGTACAACTTGCCGGCTCGATGAGGGATGAACCGGAATCCCGCGAAGGTGAAGCCAGGCAGCCCCTCGAAAATAGCACTAGGAGCCCTGTACTCCACTTCCTTGAACTCGGTAAGCGCTACTATATCCGCTTGCAGTTCAAACGGCACTATTGCCGCGAAGACATTGCCCTCGAAGGGCTTCAGCCCCGCAGCATAAGCACTCGCCAGAAGTGCAGTCAGGAAAGCGTAGCTTACTTGGTCGCCAGACCCCGTTAGGTCTGTCCTTGCCGTGTTAGTTCCTGGATAGCGAGTATTGCTACCTCCCAGAACACCGTTGCGGCAGAGTCGGTCAACCGAACGTGCACGGTTAGCACCCATCATCCTGATAGCATCTTCCCTTACCCTAGTCCTTGCAGACCAGCGCAACTTCTTGCTGATGGAAACCGCATTGCCGTACTCGTTAGGCGTGACCGTGATGTTTGTGTCACCCAGTGTCACAGGCACAATGTCGCTGTCCTCTGTCAGGGCCGTTAGTGCCGGGGCCATATCCGTGTAGGCCCCGTAGTCGTAGCTGGTTCCGCCTCGTCCCTCTTGAATGGCCTCCCAGTCTATAAAACGACCCCAAACTTCCTCAACTATTGACTCTGTGAGGAAGACATTTTCGTAAACGACAGTAGCCGCGTTACTGAGTGAACTTGTCTGTGTTACAGCCATGTGTCACTCCTTTTTCTCTTTCTACTAGACTTGTATTTTCCTGCGCAGGTCTTTAGCCTGCTTTATGTCGTCTTGGGATGCCCGCCCACTAGCTATGGCCTTGTTGAGCTTGTCCAGAGCGTCTACCTCAGTAGAGGTATCTGCCAAGCCTCCCCTGATAACCTCCCAGAGTCCTGGCGCTGTACTTTGGAGAAGCCGGATAGCCTCTTGCTGTGCAAGTTTCCTGACGTCTCCATCGGCAGACTCGGTATCTGTCTTCGCACTAGCAACAGTTTGCTTAGCCTTAGCTGTAATCGCCTTCATGCCCTGATGGGACAAGTCCTGCGTTGACAACTTGCGTAACTGCGGCTCTATGTCTCGGAAAGATACTCCCAGGTCATCTGCCTGCGTCTCTAGGAAAGCCATCCAACTCTGCCGCTCTGCTTGCTCTTGAGCGCTCATAGTGCTGCTCTCGGCAATCCTGCTCAGTGCGTCTACCCTAGCAGCCTGGGCTTTATAGGCACGAGCCAAGGCAGCTATCTGCGGGTCATCACTTCCCTCCAACGCCCTAAAGGGGTCATCCCCTTCAGGAGTTGGCGGAGGTGCAGCCTGCATCCTTTGCTGCCCTTGCCTTCGCACTTCACCATGAAGCGTCCTTGTAGAAGCCTCAAGGCCCTTAAGCAAAGCGGTCAAGGCTTCAGTCTGTGCCTGCTGGCCCCTAGTGAACTCCTGGAGCCAAGCGGGGGGCTCGGTACTCTTAGCAGGCTTCCTCCCTTTGTCTTCTAGCTTGGGTGTTTCCCCTGTATCCGTGGAGGAGTCAGGAGAGGTCGTCTGAGTAGGGGTCTCATCCGCGCCAATAGCTTTGGCAAGAGCTTCTAACTCAGTACGAGTCTCCGGTGACATCCCCGAAAGGTCTACAGTTGTCTCACTTGGCATCTCTTTGTTCCCTCCTTAGAAACAAAAAAGCCCAGGCCGTGTCGGTCTGGACATCTTTCTTCAGGCGTCTAGCGCCCTGCTATTTAGTTTATGATAGGTTTACTACGGGTTTCCCACAACCCCTCCTTAGTAAAGCTATCTACACTGCTAGTAATGGTAGCACAGGATTTGACAAGTTGTCAAGCAACATCTTGGGACGCCCACATGCAGGACATTCAATGAACACCATGAAGCCTCTGGCTCGCATACGCCTGTGCTTAATCTCAATCGAGTTGTCGGGCTTGACCTCTCCTAAGATATGCCGACAGTTAGAATCTTCGCACCGAATGAACTGCTTCTCAACAGCAGTGGCAGTAGCAGTTATCACCGTGTGCCTTGCCTTAGTTGCTGAAAGCCAGGAGGCGGGGGTGGCAAGACATTCATCTTGGGAACAGCAGTAGGAGTTGGAGCAACCCTTGGAGCAGCAGTAGGAGCAGCAATGGCTGGCTTAGCCCCTTCTCCTTGCAAAGATTCCCGCATGACAAGAGTTCTGGCCTGTCCTTTACTGAGAGTTATTACCTTGCTCAAGAGGGCTCGCTTAGTAGCAGCATCAGCAGCCTTCCATCTTGATGTAGATACAGTCTTGCCCATATTCTCGGCTAGGCGCTGGGTAGCTAAAGTCTTATACCTATCGTAGAAGGCGTCATTCATATACCAGCCAGGGTCGGGGCCTATGCCGCGAGAGAGTCCGCCAAAGGTCATGCCCAAGTCTTTCAATTCAGACCTGAGATTGCTTGGCAGTTGACCCTCAACCCATTCACCAGTTCTCTTTTGTTCCTCTGCCATGCGGTTGAGGTCTATTGGAGTTCTCTCGGCCTTAGACTGACGCTCAGTCTCTACCAAGTTGGGTGAAGCCCTGCGAATCTCTGCCTGCTGCCGGAAGTTCAAGTCCTGCCACTGTTTCTTGAATCGCTCTTGAGCCAGATTATCCCGCAGCATCCGAGTAAGAGATTCCGGCCAACCTCGCAGCCCCAAGAACTGCGCTCCAATGCCAGAGGCTGTTGCTTCTCTTGCCCTAGCTAAGCCTGGGACTACTTGACTAGCCCAGAAAGGCAATGCTCTCCTCCCCACTACTTGAAGTATGTCAGTGGGTTGTCCCAAGAAATCTTGCCCAAAGGTTAGGTCTAGCGCAGCCGAAGGTAGAGGCGCAGCCTTTCCCCAAAGCCAGCGAGTAACAGGGTTTCTCTGACTGCGAGGATCAAGGTCGGCAAAGCGAGTAGGGTCATCAGCAGCAGCCTCAGTAATTTCTCCCAATAGACGGATAACCGAAATTACATTACCCCCAGGCCCAATGTTCTGTCCAAAGATAGGTAGAGTCATAAATAGCCCGCCACGGGGGTTAAGACGCTTCTGAATCTCCCCTTTAGAAAGCCCCAGAGCCATACCTCCACCTACCGTCATCGCAGCACTGGCTGTAAGCAGGCTTACTAGAGAACGCCTAGCTTGTGACCCCCTGATACCTCCTTGTGCAGCATCCAGCATTAGAGCAAAGGCTGCTCTGGTGAATCTGGGGGCAAAGAGCAAGTTTGCTTCCATTAGGCGCTGCGATGTTCCTACTCCAAGTGCCCTTGTAGAGGTAACCCCCGTAGCGTTGCGCGTAAAGGCAGCTAGTTGGTGTAACTCCCCGCTTGCCTCAGCCGACTCCCGTAAGGCTTTCCACAGTTCAAGCCTAGCAATATCCCCAAAAGCAGTGAAAGCTTTACCAAAGCGCCTGAATCCTGGGATGCGACCTGCCATTTCTACCAACTCAGCGCCACCCATTCCTAACGGGACATTAAAGCTAGCCATCTCATTGACAATATCGGCATTGCGTTCCAGATAGTTAGCATATACTTCGGGCTTAACAATAGTAACCAGGTGGTTAAGAGTAGCCTTGCCCCACACAATAGGATGACTGGCTATGATAGGAAGACCCTGTAGGAACGGTGCGCCAATGTCCAAGGTGGTTCCCAAAGTCCTCGATAGAACGTTCACGCTGGAAACAGCTTTTAGCCAGTCTGGTGCCGCTTGTCCCACAGCCTTACTTACTGCATTGGCAACTTCTATTGGGAAGATGCGTCCAGCTACTCCTGGCTGCATGATATAGGATTCACTGAAACTGGGCTGGCGTGCTCGCTCTAATGCTTTCGTTCTCTCCCCTACAGCCATTCTGCGGAGAGGCTGAAGACGAGCTATCTCAGTCTGGGCAAACTTCTTGACTTCTGGAAGCTCTTTGCCCTTGGCAACAAGCCGACTGACTTGCTCAGGATAATCCCGCTTGATAGCGTTAAGCGTGCCAATGGGCAGACTTTCACCTCTGGAAGCCCGCTTAGTGGCTTCAAGAAGCCTCTTGGCATTACGAAGTTGCAGCCCCAGTTTTGCAGCCTCCTCACGTAAAGCCAGTGGCGCTTTGGGAACTTTGCCTAAAGGCTTGATGGCATCTGTCAGACGCTTATCAGCAATAGTCTTGTAAACTCCCCTTAGATGCAAGTCCAAGACTTTTAACGGGTCATCTTCATACTTGACACCCTGCTCAATTCCTTCTGCCATCTCAGAATAGATACGGCCCTTCTGGAAGGTCTGCTTGGCTCCAATAGCCCCGCGAACTGCACCTCGGCTTCGCTCAACTTCCCTGATAGCATTGACTAGCCGTGGGAAATAGCCCTCCTCCGATCCAAACCCCAGTTCTCTAAAAGAAACCCCATGCTCTTTAAGCATAGCTGTAGCATCATCAACTAGTGCCCTGTACACTTCCACGAACTTTCGTTGTTCAGCATTAAGGGAATATCGCTTAGGTGCCTGGAAGATATCTCCCCAAGCAGGACTTCCCTGAACGTTTGTAGCACGCCCCCCCGCAATAGTAAATGGATTCTTAAGCCGAGAGAGGCGAACCCCCATAGAGTTCACAGCTTGAGACGCAGCGTCCAAGTCTATCTGATAAGCTAATAGCATCTTCTCAGAGGGTTCCCTAACCACTGCGGCGGGGTCTACGACCTCGATAGCTCTACGGAAAGGCGTTTGCCCCAACGCTTCTGTTACACGGCGAAGCGCAGTCGGCTGAGTTGCCTCTGCAATAATGCTCTCGGTAGGACGGAAGCGCATTAAGAATCGCTGAGACGGCTGTCCCGCTGGCGGCGGAGCAGGCGATTCCATAGCCTTCACAGGAGGAGACGGCGGAACTTGCTCTGGCGGAACTGCTGCTTCAGGAGAAGGCGGTTGCTTAGGCGGCTGCACGCCCCCAGCACCTTCTGCTCGCTTAGCTGCCACCCACGCCTCCACATCAGCTTGAGACAAGCCTCTGGGAACTTCGGGAACTCTAGTAGTTGGCGCAACTACAGGCTGCCCCGTCCTTGCGCTGTATCTTGCCCAGGCTTTATCCATGATTGCCCTGGAGGAGGCTACCGCTCGGTCACGTTCCGCGGCGCTAACATCTGGCCGACGCAAGACCTCAAGGTACTTATGAGCGCGCTCTTGGACGGCTGCCATCTCCTTTGGCACCAGTTGTATCTCCGCGGTCATGCCGTTGGAGAGCCGGACCGATATATGCCTGGCCCTGTATCCTGTAAGACTTGGAGTGTTGAGGAAGTTATCATCTTTAACAATTCTTCCCGCCAGGCGAGACGCTATCTCGTCGGCCGCCGCCTCAGTTTCTATTGCTACCCGCCCCCCCAGGAAGTCGCTGATGGTCTGCGGGGGAAAGTTGTACCCTAGCTTGCGGGCAATCCCCGCTTCACCTTTGACCCTAGCACCAGCAAAAGATGCTCCCTTTACCTCTCCTACTATCGCTTGCAACTCGGAACCCAGGGCTGGCAGAACTTGGCGTGCCATTCTCCGAAGTGTCTTGACATCGCTCTCCGGCTGTAGTATAATACGGTTGGAGGTAGGTTCAATGTCACCGACAACGGATTCTACAGTCCTCGATGGCCCCGTCCTTGTGGATGGCTCGGTTCTAGCCCGCAATGTCCGGGAGGGCAATATGGTCTGGGCCGAGATGTTTGGCCCTAATGGTTGGGAACGGGGCAGAATGGACGTGGCCTCAGTCCTCACGGGTTTCCCGGCCTCGGCAGAGGATATTGCCCGTTTCGGGGCAACCCCCTGAAAAGCCGCTAGAACATCCTCGTCCGCAGCCTTTATCTGGTCTAGCAAAGCCTTGCGGTGCCTTTCGGCAGCTTTTATCCCAATCTGTATGGCCTCACGTTCCTTCCCTGTCACAGTAGGAGCCCCCGCCAAAACTGCTGCGTGCTTTTGAAGACTGCGTAACCTAGTAGCTTGTAGCTCAAGAGCGCTTCTGGCTTTCGCTGCGTCATCCATCATAGCTAAAATGCCACCACGCTCAGCACCAACCGCCTCAAATCCCGGCAGGCTTACTGGCTTGTAAGCAGTCAACTCTCTTCCGAACTTGTCCACCGTTTGCCTCAAAGCTGAAATTGTTGGCCGTTGCCCCTTGGGAGCATCAGCCAATCGCTTAAACCATCCGCCAGCATCTTCCAGAGAGACCCCATAAAGTCTCATCCCTCGACCTAATTCTGCTGCATAAGGGCCAAGCCCAGGCTCTGTGACTATTCTCTCAAGAGTAGAAACACCCAGTTGCCCTGCATCCTTTAAGTCTTGAACTTCTCCTCTACCCATGCGAAGGCGAGTGGCTATCTGTTCATCTGTCTGTCCTAAAGAAGCCGCTCGTTCAACAGCACGAACCTTCTCTCTGAAATTAGGCAATGCTGTCTTGAAATTACTGGCGTCACCTTCAAGTTGAAGAGCCAAGAGTTGTTCGGGACTGCGAATATCCGCCCTAGTAACCGACACTTCAATAGGAGCATCCTTCCCGTAGATCTGCTCATAGGCTGCTGCACGATGATGTCCTCGGTAAACGATAAACTTGCCAGGCTTTTCAGGATCAGCCACCACAGAAGGCGGGGAGAACTGTGCAAGATCCCAACCCTCTACCAACTGATCCACCCGCTTCTGGCTAATAGCAGAGCCAGGATCAGCATCTCTAGTTTGAAACAGGTCAGGCTTATACTCCAAGTCAGAAACCTTAGCTGTTTGTCTCTCTCGCGGAAGCCCTGAAGTGTTTGGCTCAGCCAACGCCTCAGTTACCTTAGGAGGACTAGCCGCGACCACTTGCTGCATTTCCTTCTCAACTATAGCTGTTTCCAGGGGGAGTTCTGCTTGCCCTCGTGCTATAGCAGCCTGTCGCTGAGCTTGTGCTGCTGCACCCTCTCGCATAGTGACGCCTGGAATGCCACCTGGAAGCTCGGCTTGAACTTCTGGTCTCACACCTTCTGGACGGAAAGTGGGAACACGCTCGCCAGTGAGAGCCAGCTGTTCAGGAGCCTTTCCAGTAACTTCCCCTACCTGCCTTTTGATAATGCCACGGCTACCTAGAAATACACCTGGCCCCCTAACTGGTGACGGAACTATTGCCGTAGCAGCTTCTACTAAAGGCATTCGAGCAAGGAGACCAAGTTCCTCTCCACGGGGTTGAAGACGTGGTGTTGGATACGCTGGCCCGCTATCCGTCCATATTGCCCCAGGAGGAAGTTCCCCTGTAGCATAAGCCTCAGCAGTTTGCTCCGGCGTTAAGGCATAAGTCCAGCGTGTAGGAGCAGCAAGATACTTGCCTATGGTCTCTCCTGCTTCACCCAAGGGTCTGCCCAAAGTTTCTCCTGCTTTGCCTAAACCATAGCCCAGTGCTCCACCCAAGTCGCGGAATGTTTCACCAGGCGGCACATAGCCTGGCGGTGGCGGAGGCAACACAGGACGTGGAGGTAAAGATAAAGCAGGCTGAGGGGCAGCAAAGCCCTCCCATTGCTCTGGCCCAATAGGTGGCAATGGAGAAGGCGCGGGCGGAGTAGAAGGGTAATCGGACAAATATGTCCGATGTAACCTTGGGGTGCGGATAAAGCCAGGAGGTGTAGTCAGGATAGGAGCCATCTAATCCTCGCTACTCCGCAGCCATGCAATAGCATCATCAGCACTAGAGAACTTGTGCACCTTTCCAGCGCGAATATCCTCGCTAGCTTCTTGTTCGCCTTCCTGCCATCCCTGGGTCCAGAAGTATCGCTGTGACCTTCTACGCGAAAGTCGCTCAAGCGTAGCGTTCATCATAGCTTGCCGTAGAGCCTCCGCATTAGGTCTTAGCCGAAAGCAACACATTACACTACACGTCTCGCCTAACCACGAACTTAGTAGGCTCAAAGTCATGCATTCCCAGTAGCGCCCAGAGAAGAGCCTGTATAACTTTATGCTTTTCCACATTAGCGTCTTTGCTGTCAGCCTCGTAGGAGCGCAACCGCTTAAAAAGCACTTCCAGCAGCTCGTGAACTACCGTTACCTCTTCCTCATGCTCTAGCAATCTACCAGATAAACGGAGAGTTGAGCAAAATCCAGCCACTTCCGTTTCGGCATCCCCCAATGCGCCATCAGCAGGCTCCTCGTCCTCTGCAAAGTATATCCACCAATCCTGTAGCCGTAGTTTCTTTTGCCACTCAGCGATATGGGCTTCTATTCTTTGCTTGCGTGCTTCTCTATCCAATTTACACATCCTTCCAGCGAATCTCTTCCAGCGAATCTAGCAACGCCGTGTCCTCTACATAAAAGAGCCAAGTGAAATCAGCCCGCTTATCTTGATCCCAACAGCCTTCCTCACGAGCCACATTAGCGATAAGTTGACCCAACCGTAACTCAGGAACTTTTAACCAAGCAGCTTCAAGCCTAACCATAAGTTCGTGTTTCTCTTGGGCAGTCGTGGCTCGCCCTTCTAGCACGATTAGTTCCTACTAACATGAATGTTCATTCTCATCCGCTGCTCCTCAGCCAAGGTTGCGTGCATTAATTGGAAGAGTTGTATATATTCCCTTATTGATAACCATAGCTTTAACATGTCCCCGCCAGCCAGGGGAAATAGAATCCAGCGCGAGTCTTGTTCTGTGACGCCAGGAGTGCGTAACTCCGTTAGCACTAAACTAACGCAGCCTCAAAGGAGATGGCCGATAAGCGCCTGCCGAAAGCCCCGGCCCCAGTGATAGCCGTATGCGTCTCTCAAAATCTTCCACGTCTCGGTCCGGAATGCCTTGGAAGGCCAATGCTTCGTACCGAGCCAGCCTTTCGGTTGGAGTCTCATTGGCTTGGGCTTGAACCCCTGGAAGCCTAAGGGCACCAGTAGGCCACGAGGGAGCAGACAGAGGCTCGCCCCTAGAAATAGTCTCCATTGCGGGAGGCATTGCAGGAGCCCCACCGCTAACAGCCTGAAGACTGCGAGAGAACTCATCTGGGACTGCCGTTTTGAGGTATGCCTCCACCGCCTCAGTGTCGCCGGCAGTTCCTACTTGAGGCCAGCCCGCAAGTTGCAAGCCACGCCTGACACGAGCCATTTGTTCAGGGGTATAGCTACCACTGGCGTAGTTGCTGCCTGGTCGCTGTACATTAGATGGCCCCTCCAAAGCAAGTTGTGTATTAGGAAGTCTGTAACTGCCGCTAGTATAGTTACCACCACCACCATACACGTCTTGCAGCCCACTACTGGCAGCACTACTGGCAGCTTGCCCGCTACTGGCGGCCTGTAATTGGCGCGAGAACTCGTCTGGCACTGCTGTTTTAAGATAAGTAGCAATAGCTTCTTGGTCACTGCCGCCAGGCCATCCAGCCTTAGCTAGCCCGCTTCTTACTCTAGCCATCATGTCAGGGGTTACACCAGCGGTGCTTGTTCCAGCGCCTACAATCCCCGGCGCTGCACCTGGCACTGCGCCTGCTAGTGTTGGGACAACTGGGTAAAGCCCTTGATATATCGCGCCACCGCCTGCCCCTGGGACAGTTCCTCGCAAGAGGCTAAGATAAGTAAGGGGTTGACCAGTTTTAGCGGCCTCTAGCGTTGTACCAAACTCAGACCACTTTTGCTGCCGCTCTCGCAGGGCTTGTTCCTCAGCTTGGGTTTTTTGAGCCAAAGTTAATTGTCCACCTTGCAGCTCCAACTGTCCTGCTTGGTACGGAGTCAAAGCTTGCCCTGCTGCAATCTCGGCTAGCCTTTGCTGATAGTTCCGCTCAGCTTGGGCCAGAGCATCCTGCTTCTGCTGGTATCCTTGCTCATAGTTGGCTACCTCAAAGAAGCCTTCATAACTAGGAGCAGCCGGAGCCCCAATACCTGCCATGTGCTCAGCGAAAGCTCCATAGTCATAAGGATTCTCGCCATTGGCTATTCTAGCTCGCATCCACTCTCGCCGCTGGCTATCTTCGTTAGGGTTCAAAGGATTAGTGGTTGCCATAAGGGGCGCTTGGGGCTGACTAGCTTGAAACTTGGCTACGTCAAGGGCATACTTGGCTTGGGCGAGAGCAGTCTGCGCTGCCTGCGTCTCGGTTGGTGCTCCATAGTAAGGTGCTACAGGCGCTCTCGGAACAGCCTGCGTTGCTTGCCATTTCCGAATATCAAATGCCAGCCTTGCCCCATCCTGGGCCAGTAACCCTTTCTGATACTCAGTTATCGCAGCTTCAGGTTTAGCTACCACAAGATCATAGGGGCCACCAATCCTTCCTTGGGCCCAAATGGGATCACCCATAGCATCTTTGCCTACGATTGTATTGCCCACAAGCATAACCTGATTAGTGCCAGGGATTCGCACATATTGAGAATCAGGAACAGGTCCAGGAATAGGGAATGATGGAGTAGGTGGCGGGGGTGGCGGGACTGGCGGCGTATAGCCAGGAGGAAAGTTCTCAGTGCCAGGCCAGTACTTGCTTGCAGCAGGAGACACTGGCGTAGGCGCAGTAGGCACTAAGCCCCCAAAGCTATAGTCTTCCATAGAAGGATAGTTCTGCCCAGCAGGAGACGGCCCAGCCATCGGCTCAACCGTTATGCCATATGCCGCCAAGCTTGCCATTGCTTGCTGATCTCCCGCCTCAGCTCTATCAGCAGCCTCCATCAATAGTTGGCGGTATCCTGGCAAATCTTCAACGGGAATGAAGCTACTCAGTTCAGCTATAACATCATCTATCTGCGCTTCTAATACTGGGTCAGGCATTCGTCACCTCCAATTAATCATCCCAAATCACCAAGATATTGTGCTGCTTACAACGATGCTGCTGGCGTCTAACGGGAAAACCAAATCTATCTTTCTTGCGAAGTACCTCACAGTTGCCAGCACTCAGCGGGGGCACAGGTTCAAGATAGCCCCATTCATTTATCTCCGCAATAATAGTGTCATCTGTTAGAGGTTCGATAGGAAGATCGCTCCAAAGACCAAAACTAACCGATACAACCTTTAGACTTAATAGGTTAGTTGTTCTCATCACTATATCCCTTCTCCGCGAAGAATATTATCTGTCTCTGCGCATACACTGCAGGGCTCCGGCACTACTCCATGCCCGGAGTCCATTGCTATAGATATCACCTTCAGCATGGCCTTAGTATCGCCCTCTATAGCCTTGCGAATAAGCCCCCTGATCGTCCGGCGCGGTACTTCCTCTTTACCTACCTCTTGGCCTAGTTCCTCTGCCAGTTCCCCGGCAATGTCCTCAGCTAGAGTTAGGGCCTCTTTGATAGCGACATTGGCCACATGAGATCGCGGGCTCACTTCAACCCTTCCAGCGCAGTAACTATTTTAGGTTCTAGCTTCCTGTCATAGTCTGTCGTATAGAGAACAGTGTCTGTCGTATAGAGAACAGTGCCCTCAGTATACTTCAAATCAGTCCCAGTGGGACTGGTTGAGAAGTCAACCACCCAAGCCATTCCACAAGAGGGACAACAAACTTGAAGTTCAGTCTCACTCACCTTGCCTAGTGACATAAGGTCGTTACCGTGCAAGCAGTCATGGTGGTCGCGGTCTTCAACTCGTTCGTGAATAACCCCACAACGACAAACAAGATACCCCGACACTCCTAACACTACACGCCTCCTAGTAGTCCCGGCACAGCCGGCACCCTCGCAGTCTGCCGCGCTTCCTGAGTTATGCCTTCCAGCGTTCCGGGTTGAGCCGGCATAAAGCCGCCCTTCGCAGCACGAAAGATAGAAGCCAACCTATCCAAGCCTGTCCCAGGCCCCATCTGTCGCTGGTATTGCTGGCTCATGTCTCCCATCTTCTTAGACGCTTCAGCTTTCCTGCCCGATAATTGTATGCCATACATCTGGATGATAGAGTCTATGAACGCGGGAGAATCCAGAATCTTCTCCTTTATCCATTGCTTGTACGCCTCGCTGGTGTTCTCAATGTTATAATAGTCCCGCCAAATGTACTCGCGGGGAATCTTGCCTTCAAGAGCCATACCCTCCGCAGCTCTTACTCGCCTTTCATCTTCATCCTCTGCCCCCAAGTCTACCTCAACGCTGTAATCCCCCTGATACATATCGTTGGTCAACTCAAACCCTCGCCAGGACAGAGTGGTGATTCCCAACTCGGCAAGAGTCTCAGTCAGCAGGCCGATCTTGTAGAGGAGCCGAGAGACTCCAGCCTGCATGAGACGCAACGGTGGATCAAACCGTTTCTTGGCCCTATTGGTAAGTATCTGAATCCCTGTAGCCGTAGACACGCCAGGTTGTCTTTGCCCCGCTAACATCCTGGTAGCAAGGGTGTCATCCAACATAGCTTGCACCAAGTTGAACTGGCTGCCAACTTCAGTAGGAAGCGGATCGTGGGGGAAAGGCTCAAGGTCAAAGGGGACATGAGTAATAGAGCCAGGAGAAAACTCTATCTCAAAACCTTCGGGTACTCCCTCTTTAGACATCCAGTGTCCCCATACCGCCTTCCTGGTTGCCCCCATGAGCAAGGTAAATAACTCGGTCTCATCGGCCAGCAAGGCGCGTGTGCCAGAGTTGAGAAGACCCACAACTGCCTCCTCTGGCTTAGCACCCATCACTCTAGTTCCCCAACCTGAGTAGATTGGCTCTAAGGGCAAGTATCTGAACTTCGACAACTGAGGGGCTAGTAAGAACTTTTCCTCCTCGGCTATCCACACGGCTTTAGTGCCCTGCGCCTCTTTACCGCTAGGTTTCCTAAACCACTGTACCAGAGTTACCTGCGATACATCGCTACGGTCGCCACGACTGAAGCCCTTAATCTTATACTGCTCTGCCAGTTGTTCCATCTCCGCCACTGTCACCTTACAGTGGAGAAAGCCTTCTCTTGGCCTACTCCCAGGCTCTAAGTAGACTGTAAGCGGGTCAAGAGCCTCGTAGTAAACTCTAGCATTGCCACTCGAAATATCTACCAGGGGGCCTAACAGAACCGCCATACCGCGGCGAAACTGCAACTTGCCAGCCTCATGCAGAGTAGGAGTCTCCAGGTATTCCTCGGAGTCTAAGAGGAAAGCTTGCAGGGCTAGCTCTATCTTATCGTCAAGAGTCTTCTGGCGTTCTGTATGGTGAGAACGGCGGCGGAAGACTCTAGGAGACTCCGTAACAAGTTCCGTAACAGCTACATCCAAGCGAGTCCGCGCAGTGGGAGGAATCCTTGCCTCTATGTTAGCAGGATGAGGGACTTCAAAGCGGCCTTGGTAGAAGTCCTCAGCCAACTTCATCTCATCATAGAGCTTGGAATAGTAAGAAGCATACCTACGAAAGCGGGCGTTCAAGTTATCGTAAGATTCAGCCATCCCGTACTACATTCCCTTCCAACCTTTTCCCAACAGTTGTAATGGCATCTGCTATCTCATATGCCACCTGTGGAGATTCTACCAGAACTTCATCAAGAGTGCAAGCCCCCCTGGTGAGGACTTGCCAGGCGGTCTTAACCCGCCCCCAGAAGCCAGTTGGCCTGTAGACAGACTCCAAGCTCAGTGTTCCCAGGCTATCGTGACCCCAGTCTATATACTGCACGTTGATAAAATGACTCCCATGACAGGAACACCGCCACAGAAGGTCAACATCACTACTATTTACCTCGCTATCCTCCATCTTTTCACCTCACTGCTGGGTTTTATCCCAAGATAGGGTGGGGCCTGCTTGGTTACAGGAGTCTCCCCAATTCGCCTAGAGATAAGGGCATATCTACACTCATCAGCGCAGTGATCATTCCCATCGCTGTCAATGTCTTCATCCCTATGTCTATCGTAGACTAAGCTGGGGAAGGTCTCAATAAAGTGAATGCAGTTGGAAGTGACTTGAAACATTGGAATTCCATCCTTGCCGTCAGCTAAAAAGTCTCGCACGTGTCCCCAGCCTGGCACTCGGTCATTGTTAGCCGGCTGCAAAGGCAAACCTGCTGCTATATACTTCCCTGCTGTAGAGATAGCTCCTGTGTCTTCTGGACGCCGTATCCACATACTGGGGTCTGCCCAAATAACATCTAGTTGGTCTGTTCCCATTATAGCCCGTATGCGTTCTACGGCTTCCCCGTCCCTAAGTTCTGTTTGATAGAGTTCTCTTACTCGAAAGATGCGGCTAGTATCAGAGTCCTGGGTATAAATGCCAAAACTAAGAGGTTTGGCAAAGCCCCAATCCAACCCTCCCCATTTCCGCCAGTGCTGGGGCACAGTAAAGGGCAAGATAACATGTTTGTCGCTTCTCCACTCGCAGAAGAATTGCCCCTCGAACACGTCCCAATCACCATCACGCAAAGCTCGCCGCTTCGCTTCTGGCAAGGCGTTTAGTCGCTCTAAATAACCAGGATCAGACTCCATTAAGGGAAGATTGTCTGTAACTCTACTAGGAATAAATACTGCGGGTAGCTTAGTCTTTTCTATAATGGCCTCGAAGATTGCCTCAGGAGGAGCAGCCCTCACGAAGTACCTCTTAGTCTCAGCGTGCCCAATGCCACCAGGATTTGTAGCCATTATTATAGCCGTGGGCACACCCTTTTGAGCGGTGCGTACCCAAGTGCTAAGGAATTGAATCCAGTGGAAGGGAAACTGAGTGCTTTCATCAATAAGTAGAAGCTGATTTTCTTGCCCTTGCCATCGCATGAGTCCAGATTCGTCATCGGCATAACCTAGTTGTAGGCAAGCCCCGTTGGTGAAAGAAAAACGCCCTTCGCTCTTGCGAAACTCACCAAAGGAGCGAGGCAGAGACATAACCTGAAACAGATGATTGCCCTCTAGTTCTTTGTAAGTACGCCGCATTAACGTTGCTTTAACACCAGCGTATTGCCGACAATAGGCAACTCCCAAGTTCCGCAGCAAATCGGACTTGCCGGAACCAGCCGCGCCACCATAGACTAACCAGAACACACCTTGCAGGAAAGCATCTATGGCCTTTTGCTGACGCTCAAAAGGTTCCCAGCCAAGAGTCTTGAAAGTAGCAGCAAAACTAGGCCCCTCGGTACCCCTGCGCTTGATAGCCTTCGCCGCAGCCAGCCCCTGGAGGAGCAAAGCGTCAGTCTTGTCCAGGAGTGCCCTATCGCTCATCTTGCCTCAGTCATCATCATCTATCCTATCTATCATCTTCGTCATCCCACGCAAGCGCAAGTTCAAGTTCAAGTTCATCTCTCAGAATACTTCTCAGGGTATCACGTACAATCCTCAGCACCTCATACTGACGTTCCGCCGTTGCCTTCAGGTTTACTATTTCCTCCCTTGCATCTTCTAGGGCAATCTGACCGGACTTAGACTGAGGTTCAGTTTTCATTTCTCCATTCCTTTTTTCGTTCTTCCACCATAACTAGATTTGCACCCCACCTTGTTGCTTACGCAATACCTGTTCGTGAAGTCCTTGGATGCGCTCATTGCAATCAATATCACGAAGGGCGGACTTGCTCACAGGTGATAATAAATCCTTCTTCAATAGAGACGAGACGCTATCTTATCTTATCTTATCTTATCTTATCTTATCTTCTTATCTGCCCAAGTCTAGTCTATAGAACCACGTAATCGGTCTGTCCATATGACAGCCGAACGTAGCCTGTGATGGGATAGCCGAAGACCCGTAGTATCTTAGGGAGTATTCATCATGGCTCTTGAGAGTTCCACTTAATACTATGGGGGACTTGCGAGGCCACCTTAGTTCTGTCCTATGCCAGTGCCCCATTGCAAAGCCGTCCACCCCCAAGGACAATTCCCACTCGGCCATCCTGCGATTCACCATGTAGTCAGGAGCAGCTTGGAAACTCCGAGCATCCCCATGCAATAACATCCACTTCCATTTTAGCACAGGGACAATTAAGTAGAACTCCGTAGGTTCTAGCTTGAACGTAATCCGCTTATTGCCGCCGAGAGTGTTCATCAAGGCTTGTTGCGCTACCATGTCCCAGTTAGTTGAACGAGAAGCTATCCTGTTTCCACCCAATCCATGATTTCCCTTTACCCCGTACCACTCGATAGACGAATACTGCCCCAAAAGGTTTTCTATAAACTCTACAGCCGCGGGTAGCCAAAGTTTATAGCACTGGTCATATACTGAGTAGGCATACTCGTCAAGCGACATTTGATAGCCTACGTTTTCGCCCTGCACAACGTCTCCAAGACAGAATATCACTAGTTTCTCAATAGGATGCTGCTTCGCATGAAGGCTGCGTATAAGCGTTACCCCGTGGTATAAGTCTTTCATCCTAGTCTTGAACACACCAGGATTATAGGAAGGAGTGATAGCGCCAGCATGAGGGTCCGAAAGGCATAGAACTTGCACCTGTGGGCGAGTTGTACCCCGATACTTGCGTGGGGCATATATCTGAGGGCGGATGACTTGGACTTCAGGAGGCGGAGGCAGGGACTGAGGAGCCTTGGGCAAGTTAGTCTTTGAGAGAAGCCCCAGATCACACAGACGAGTTCCAGTAACGCGCCGCCACCGCTTAATTGTATCTGAGGAGACGCTAAACTCCGTCTCTAGCTCAGGAATAGTTGCGCCAGTACGAGCACGCTCTGCAAAGTTCTCCGGTATGGGCAGCGGCTTATTCGATGGCATCTTGGCATCGTTCCAAAAACATGCTGTGTGTGGAGCGGTATTCCCCCGACTCAATACTCTTCCGCACTTGTTCCCTAAAGCGTCTCACGGCTTCGCGTCTACTATAGCCCATTGCCAGCTTAGGTTCAACTATAGTGTTCCAGTATAGCCACCAGCGAGGTGCTAGCACCCAACTATACTTGTCCGGCTTGTATAACTCGCTGCGTACATACGCCTGGCTAATGTGCCCCAGTACAAATGCACATCCCTTTTCGCCAAACAACTGGAAAGCAAGGCGGGCCCCAGCGATAAAGTGAACGAACTTCTGGTCATAGCTATCCAAGTAGTCTTTTCCCCAATGGCCAATGTCATGTAGGAAGATACAGACCACTTGCCAGAACTTAGGCCACTTGCCATACAGTCGCTTCCAGGAGAGCAATACTAGCAGGGAATGGATTGGAGAATGGGCTCCCAAAATTACGGAGATTGTACCCTGCTTAATCATTTTCATTCCTTGCCTTTATTATAATCTCAGGTTCAGAAAGCAAGCGGAAACCATTGAAGACTCCTGTAGCAACGAGTTTCCCAAGACGAGCCTCAACGTAATCCTTAATATGTTCAGGCTTGTCTAAGATATTCTTTACTGAGATAACTTGGAGGATCACCTTGATTTCCCAGCGTTCCCCGCCCGACACACTAGCTATTCTCTGTTTCATTCTTGCCTTCCCGATACTTAACGTAATACTGAAACAGGTCGCCTGGCGGTTTGCCACACATATGCTTGCGGTATTCCTGCTGAATATACTTGGCCACCAAGGGCATAGCCTTAGTCTTGTCAGCAAACTCCTCCCCTATATCCGCTTCAACCTTAGCAATAACGCCATAGACTTCACTTTCCGGCAATGGAGGAAGCCTTATCGCTCCATCCTCACGCTCAACATGCGGTATCACAGGAAGGTCTAGTTTCTCTTTGGCATAGATAGGCCCTCCTCCGCTCAAGCACTTAAGCACTACCCCCTCACGGTGCTTCTCCGCAGCCACTTGCAACATCTTGTCCCTAGTCTCGTACAGGCTTTCTAGCGTTGCATGGCGTGTTAGTGCCCAGCACTCTACAAAAGGGAGTCCAAAGTGAAAGGCATACTGATAAGCAAGGGGATAGGGAAAGAACTCCCTACCCTTGCAACCGTACATATCGAATATCACAAACTCGTCTTGCTCGTGCTTTTCAAATCTAGCAGGAGACCTGCCTTTGCAGAGAAGTTCACCGAACACCACTAGCCCGCAGTTGAAGTCATTGATGGGGTTTTCAGGCTCACCGTTATGTTCTTTGAGTAGACCGATGGTTCCTTCAGCTTGCAGGGTACGCATAAACCTAGTACTGAATTGGGGAGAGGCTTGCTCCATATGCTGAGTAGAGACCAGTAACTCGCCCTCCACCCAAGCTAGGCGTATCTGCGTACCGTCTCGCTTCTCCGTCCAGTAGAGGTCGTGCCCAAGTAGCACCTGTGGGCCTGGATAGAGATTGACTATACGCTCAAGGCTGGGATATTTGGGCAACTCTAACTGTGTAGTCTCAAGTCTAGTCTCAGTCTCATCATCACTCATTCTGTTCAGCCCTTCCTTTCTGCTCCAACCTTTTCGCTTTGCGCTGTATCAACCAGGCTTGGCAGTCACTGCTTCTTGCTTTTTCGAGATGCCCGCTTTACTATAAGTTGCCATAATAGTTTTGCTCCCCTTCCTACAACAACCATCTTGCGCCGATTACGCTTCCTGTCTTCGCGGCGCTCAGCCTTGGTCTTCTTCTCGCTATCCCAATTCACTTCACTTGGCTCCCTTTCTAAAAGCAAGAACCTCCTCGAAGTTCAAGCAGTCAGCCAGGAAGTACTGCATCCTAGCCTTGAAGCGGGGCGTCATTTCCTGAAGACCCGCACTTCCTCGTAGTTCAACCTATCATCGAAAGTGTCCGGCGAACGCTTGCGCTGCAAAATCCTCCAAAAACTGAGCCCCCACAATTCTCTGCGCCAGTGGTCGTGCGGCACGAAGCCCAAGCTCTGTACCAGTTCGGAAGTCATGCCCGGCAGGTCAATGTACTTCCCGTCTCTTGTGAATCCTTTGAGGACTAGGCACATGAGGCCACCTGGACGCAGGACGCGGTAGCACTCTTGGTAGGTTTTGAACATGGCTTCCCAGTACGCGGGGCCACGCAGGGTCCCTATGTTGCCCGCGGACTCTGCGCCTGCCAGGAAGTATTGCATCCTAGCCTTGTCGCCATCATCATACTTATCGGCTAGACGGTTGTCATAAGGAGGACTAGTGACTATAGCATCTGGGCTAGTGTATCCCCTGCTTATAGCAGTATCTCCACGTTCGGGATATTCCCCGCTTTTCTCTCTCCAACTAGACTCTTGACTCCTGTCTCTAGCCAGCATTTGCTCGTATGGGGGACTAGTAACAATTGCATCGGGGCGGGTATAGCGGACGCTGGCGAGGCCACTTTCGCTGCCGGCCATGCGCTCTGGGTGCGGGTCTTCACCCCCCTGGTGGGCCTCCTCATACGGCGGGCTTGAGATCACGGCGTCCACAGGGCGGGTGTAGCCTGCCGC
>ERZ1292629.1031-Hain-H43-01um-R1-1031-length-29250-cov-9_pt1 | contig 29250 bp, 22 predicted proteins | sample MGYA00564399_ERZ1292629 | MGnify/ENA primary metagenome ERZ1292629 (study PRJEB36523, sample SAMEA6512636) | groundwater metagenome | collected 2019-01-08 | study: AquaDiva: Metagenomics assemblies of 32 groundwater samples
CATTTTTGACTTAAAACTGTAGAAAAGGTAAAATTAAACTACAAAAACCATTTATCACTTATGAAATATCCTAAAGATTTTACCAACAAATTTATTACTGGTGATTGTATTAAAATCATGAAACAGATACCGGATGGCTCGGTTGATTTAGTTATTACCTCGCCTCCTTACAACCTCAAAAACTCCACGGGCAACGGCATGAAAGACGGCCGTGGTGGTAAATGGTCTGGAGCCGCGCTAGTAAACGGCTACGATAACTACGACGACAATATGCCACATGACGAATACGCCAAGTGGCAACGTGATTGTTTAACTGAAATGTTTAGAGTTGTTAATGACAATGGCGCTATTTTTTATAATCACAAATGGCGCGTCCAAGATGGATTACTCCAAGATAGGCAAGATATAGTCAGTGGTTTTCCAGTACGACAAATCATCATTTGGCGACGCAAAGGCGGAATTAATTTTAACGCTGGATATTTTTTGCCAACCTATGAAGTAATCTACCTTATCGCAAAAAAGAATTTCAAATTAGTATCAAAAGCCAACGCCCACGGCGATGTATGGGAATTTACCCAAGATATGAATAACCCTCACCCCGCCCCGTTTCCGGTCGCATTGATTGAACGGATAGTTTCTTCCACCAATGCCCAAACTATTTTAGACCCATTTATGGGTTCGGGCACTACGGCCGTTGTAGCCAAGGCATTGGGACGAAAATTTATTGGCATTGATATTTCACCGGCATACTGCAGGATGTCCGAGGAACGACTTGGACGAAATGTAAAACACAACGAAGTGGAACTTCTCAAACCGCAAATGAGTATTTTTAAACTACAACGCGCCGTATGAAAATCTATACTAAACCACAGTTAATAGCAAAACTAAAAGAAATTTCAAAACAGGGTTGGATACCAAACGGACGACATGGAAATGCTGGTGGTGTTGGCAATACTTTAGAAGATCTGTTGGGAATTGAAGAAAATAACCTGCCGATACCGAACGCCGCTGAATGGGAACTAAAAACTCAACGAATAGCAACCAGCTCGCTCACCACTCTTTTTCATACCGAACCGTCGCCACGCGCGGTAAAATTTGTTCCACAAATATTACTACCACTTTATGGCTGGAAACACGACGGGGCCGGGAAACAATACCCAAAAAATGAAATGAGTTTTCGCCAAACAATCCACGGCAATAGCCCAAGCGACCGTGGATTTATTGTAAAAATTGACCGTGCCGAACAAAAAGTCTTGATTTCGTTTGACGCTTCAAAAGTGGCCAAAAAACATAAAATTTGGCTAAAATCCGTAAAAAAGAAAGTCGGCAACCTAAATGAGCTCAATCCACAACCTTATTGGGGCTTTGACGATCTGGAACACAAGGCTGGCACCAAACTTTTGAATTGTTTTTATGTTCAAGCCGAAGTCAAGAAAGAAAAAGGCAAAGAATTTTATCACTACACCAAAGTAATGATGTTGCAAAAATTTAGTTTTGAAAAATTTTTAAACGCGCTTGATGAAGGTAAAATTCTAGTAGACTTTGACGCGCGCACCGGCCATAACCACGGCACAAAATTTCGGATGAGACAAGATTGTTTGCCGATGTTGTATAAAAAAACCACCTCAATAATATAAAACAATAAATTGCCAACCAAATTTATGAAAAAAAACATAATTTATTTAAAATTTTTTTGGGTGGCGATACTTTTGTTTATATTATCTATAATTTGCTGGTACTACTTACCAGAAAATTATAACAATTTCAAAGGCAATTTAATCGCTTCTATTCTCGGCGTTGGAATCGCAATTTTTACTGCTGAGGGTTTTAAAAATATTAACGACCATAGACGAATCAAAAAGAACTTCGGATTTTTAAGGCTTATTGTGATTCCTTATCTAAAAAATCAAACACAAAATTTTATAGATACAGCGAATGGTTTCCAAGATATATGTAATAAAGTACAAGCCGTCAATTTTATAGCAGTCATATCCAGCATAAATGAAATGAGCAATACATTTGATAAAAGCTGGTTTCAATTAATCTTCTCTCAGGATTTTATTGATGCTATAAAAACAGATGAACACTTCAATAAAATTTCCCACACTATACTGGAATTATTATTATTCATAAGTTCAACAACAACATTATCCGCAAACGCAAAAACACTCATGTTAAACAATGTCGTCCAACTCGACGAAGAAGCGACCAAAATGTTTATAACAAAGGCACGCGAGTTTAGATCGGCCTTAACCAAAAATGCTCAAGATTTACAGAAATATGTTAACTTACTAGACCAAGAAATGGAATTATTTTTTCGAGAGAATAATGTTATTTACCAAGAATTTGAAAGATGATTATACATATTTGGTGAGGGCGCAATTCACCCCTAGCCCCTCTTGCGCCCGCCAACGACGAAAAAATTCGGCCCCCCATTATATTTAATAAATCGGACGAAAAAAAATAATTTACATTCGCTAACAGCCGATATGCGGTTCAAGAAAAAGAGTGATACATATTTTTAGCGGATACTCTTTTTCTCTCACCTATATTTCGCACAAATATAATTTTAATGGAATGTGCGAAACATCGCATATCGGCGTACGTTATACGCAATTCAAAAAATATTTTTCTTAATGTAATATGAAGATAGGCTTTCAAGGGGGAATAAATTTGATTTTTTCTTTATTTTATAGAGGGGGATAATATTGTGTTTTCTTCCGCTCCGCTTCAGAAAACGATTTATTTATAAATTTTAAATTCTGACCTTAAATTATGACTGAAACATTGATTAAAAATTTTACACAAATCTCCAAAGCAGATACTGAAATTGCTGGAGGAAAAGGTGCTTCACTTGGAGAAATGACACGGGCAGGAATTCCTGTTCCTGAAGGTTTTGTGATTCTTTCAAATGCCTTTAATAGATTTATTGAAGAAACAGACTTAAATGTAGAAATTGACGCTGTTTTAGATACAGTTGATATCAAAGAAGTCCATACTGTTGAAAATGCTTCTCAAAAAATTAAGGTAATGATTCTTTCTAAAGAAATACCTGAAGATATTAAAACAGAAATTTTGAAGTTCTATAAAAATTTAGGTTGTAAATTTGTAGCCGTTCGTTCTTCTGCAACATCGGAAGATTCGGCGTCTGCTGCTTGGGCTGGACAGCTAGATAGTTTTCTAAATACTATAGAAGAAACGCTTTTAGATAATGTTAAACAATGTTGGGCTTCATTATTTACTCCAAGAGCTATTTTTTATAGATTTGAGAGAAAATTAAACAAAGATAAAATTTCTGTTGCTGTTGTTGTTCAAAAAATGGTTGATTCAGAAGAATCGGGAATTGCTTTTTCTGTCCATCCTGTTACACAAGATGAAAACCAAATTATTATTGAAGCAGGCTTTGGTTTAGGCGAAGCAATTGTTTCAGGTTCAATAACACCCGATAGTTATGTTGTAGATAAACAAGGATTTAATATTTTAGACATGAATGTAAATGAGCAAGCAAAAGCCCTTTACAAAAAAAATAAAGGTGGAAATGAGTGGAAAGAATTGGGAGAAAAAGGAAAGAAACAAGTTTTAAGTGAAAAAGAAATTATTGAATTATCAAAACTTATTGTAAAAATTGAAAATCATTATGGTTTTCCTGTTGATATTGAATGGGCATTAGAAAATAATATATTCTACATTGTTCAAAGCAGACCAATAACTACTATTCAAGAAACCACATTAACAAGAAATGAGCTTGATTTTGTCCTTAGTAAAGATTGGGTTTTTCTTGTCGGCAGACCTTATACATTGTTCGGCGCTTCCTTATATCAGCGCTGGTTTGATCCGCCACAAATTTTAAAGTTATTCGGAGAATCAATCCTCGATAATCTTTACATTGAAGAGCATCCCAATGTTGTCAGAAGATATGTTATCAAAGACCAAAATGAAGCATTTAAAAAAGCGATTGAAAAAATAGTCAAAAAAGACAAGAAAAAATGTGAGGAAATTCTAAAAAGAGGCCTTTCCCTCAGTGATACCGCGAAAGAATACCTAAAGAAAAATTCGCTTTCAGATTTAAAATCCGCTGTTGATTTCTTGGTAGAGCTAACACTTCACGCTACAGTATTCTCTTATTTTTCTTATCCTATACTTTCTGAACTGAAAGACGAAAAATTGTTACCATTGGCTGAAAAATTAAGAGGCGTATCTTATTACCCAGATGTTGTGCAAAAGATAATCAATCCTTTGGCAAAAAAAGAAGCTGGCGAGGATTTTAACTTTTTAACCCTAACAGAAATTTTGTCTAAGAATACAGAACAAGCCAAAACGAGAAAGAAAGAGAGTAAAACGAAACGCTTTATCTACGCAAAAATAAACAATAAAGAATATGTGCTTTATGTTGACGATGTTTTTGAATTAATCAAGAAATTGGATCATATCCAAATTAGCGATAGTGTTAGAGGTCAAACTGCATATCCCGGGAAAGTAATTGGAACAGCAAAGCTTATTCTAAGTTCTACTAACCTTAACGTCGATTTTAAAGATGGGGATATTTTGGTTGCGGTAACAACAAATCCAACATTAATGCCTTTGATTCGCAAGTCTTCTGCTATTATAAGCGATGAGGGTGGAGTCACCTGCCATGCCGCAATTGTGAGCAGAGAATTAAAGAAACCCTGTGTTATTGGAACAAAATTTGCTACCCATATATTCAAGAACGGCGATATAATAGAAGTTGACGCCACTAATGGAGTTGCAAGATTAGTTGAAAGAAAAAATAAAAAATGAATTTGAAAAATCAAATTTACAAGAATTGAAGAAAGCCTATCATAATGAGTAAGAACGAAAAATATTTTTTGAACTCACTCCGCTTCGCTCCGTGCCACGCTGCGCTCTCCTCCTTTCAGTCGTCGGGGCGTATAACAAGGGATATACGGTTCAGCCCTCGGCTCGGGCTTCACCCAAATTTTGCTCCGTTTCACTCCGAAAAACTTCGTATATCCCTGACGTTATATGAAATATGCTTTTCTTTTTACGGCTAACGCCTAACACTTTTCTATAATGAACAAATTTTATTTTTATTTTTTAAAGAGTGTGGCATGTGGTGTTTTGTTCGCTCCTCCAATCGCTCAGAAAACTTTTAATTAGCATCTACGTCTAACAACGAACAGGAACCCAAACTTACTGACATTGCTCGAGAAACCGGTAATGGGGAAAAAAAGACTGAGAGTACTGCCGATATTTTGCGCCGCAACAAGGAGGAACAAATAGGCCAAATTGAAAGTTTTGATTTTACTGATATTGGGTATACAGAAAAAGAAGTTGAACAAAACGGAAAATTCCGGCAGGCTCTTGATCAATATATTGAAGAATCTGGCGATGATCCGAAAAAATTTCTTGATTCATTGGCACAACAGGGTATACGTGTTGTTGAAAATTCATCTTTCCTATCATCTCAACAATCAACCCAACAATTTCTTGGACGACTTACAGGCAGGGGCGAGTCCGGGATTAACGCTCTTTTTGCAACACAAGATATGGTAAAGAACTATATTTCAGGATATCTACCAGAAAATGTTAAAAGAGAACTAGAGGACGCTCTTTCTTCCCAGGGTACAATTTTTTTAAGCAAGAGACCGGATCCAAAAAGTATCTTCCATGAGGGTTCTCATGCTGTCCAACATTTGTCTGGGATGGACATGGACGCTAAAGACGAGAAAACAAGACTGCGAAGAGAGATTGAAGTAGATACAGCTTTGATACACGCAAAAAACACGGGAAAGCTCGGAAGTGTTTCTCGCGGTGAATATCGGATCGGGAAAGGGCCTTTTGGAGAGACAGCTACTCTAGGTAGTAATGATATATATCAAGAAGTCGATTATTTTTTAGGAAATAAAGCAAAGCTAAAAAAAATTATACTTGAAAGACGAAAACTTGATGACGAGCAAACAAGTGCCACGAAAATTGACGAGATAAGAAGTAAATTACGGAATTTGTAGTATTCAACTTTGATAATTGTGAGTCTTAGTCTCGGGACATTCGCACCCAAACCCTTACACAAAATAAAAACTTGACCCAAACTTCTTAATATGGTATACTGTAAATAACTAACTAAACCATATTAAGCATTTTATATGACTTACCTATCCCCTATAGTAAGATCCCGATTAGAAGAAAAACTGAAAAAACTCAACAAACTTCGTCCTCTACCAAAATCCGCCGTACAGAAACTACGGGAAAAATTTCAAATTGAAATGACTTACAATTCAAACGCGATTGAAGGTAACTCTTTAACTTTAAAAGAGACTTTTTTGGTTATTAACGAAGGCATAACTATAAAAGGTAAACCTCTAAAAGACCATTTGGAAGCCAAGGATCACCAAGCCGCACTGGAATATTTGTATGACTTGGTAGACAAAGATAAAAAGCATACCATTTCTGAAATGCTTATTCGTAATTTACACCAAATTATTATTCAAGAGACTGATAAAGAGTGGGCTGGAAGATACAGAAACGCCAATGTGATTATCGGCGGAGCCAAACATACGCCGCCAAACGCTCTACAGGTGCCACAAAAAATGCGTGATTTGATCACTTGGCTTAATGCACAAAAAAACAAAACAAACATTATTGAGTTGTCTGCTTTGTTGCATCATAAATTGGTACACATTCACCCATTTTTTGACGGTAATGGTCGAACTTCCCGTTTAGCAATGAATTTATTACTAATGCAAGCCGGATATCCTTTGGTTATTATCTTAAAGAATGATCGCAAAAAATATTATGATGTATTGGACAAAGCGGATAGTGATAAATACGAGCCATTGATAAAATTTATTGCTCAATCTATAGAGCGTTCGCTTGATATTTACCTCAAAACTTTAACTCCTACCACTACCAAACAGGAAAAGTTTTTGAAGTTAACAGAGATTGCAAAAAATACACCGTTTTCTCCTAAATATCTAAACTTACTTGCCAGACAAGGAAAATTAGAAGCACACAAAGAAGGACGGGATTGGTTGACCACTAAAGAAGCTGTTGATCGATACTTAAGGGACAGAACGAGACAACGAAAAGTGTAACGACATCTTGGCTTAGGGGCAATTCACCCCCAACCCCTCTTGCCCCTTCGCCAAGATAAAAAATCAAATTCGTTTTATAATAAAAAAGTGTCCCTGACGGATAAAAGGAAAAACGTACAACACATAACAGCGCATATACGGTTCGGGCTTTTCCAAAGCCCTCTCCCATATTTGCTTCACAAACATCGTATATGCGCGAACATTACGCAAAATGCGCCAAGCATTTTGCGTAATGGCCGGCGGGAACCGCCTGTTACTCTCGCGCGCTGTGGCGCACTTCGCGTAACAGGCGGCCATACTCCATCCCGCCCGTCCCCTGCCAAATGGGTCGGTCAGGACGGCGCATGGCCGCCGGCCATTGTACGACATATTACTCGGACACCCCTTAGATTTTAAGAGCGAGAGAACTGCAGAAGCATTTATAAATTTAGCAAAATTACCTTTAATTATGACTACACAAAAGGAATGGGAACAAGAAGTTAGAGATGTTTTTAAAAAAATAAAGTCTCATAAACAAATATATTCCATAAATGTAAATGGTGTAGAGGTTCATATCTTTCCTAATGTGTTTTCTCCTGCATATTTTACCGATAGTAAATGGTTTGCTGAAACTGTCCTCAAAATAGTTGGACGACATAGCTTTTTAGAAATCGGCACAGGTACAGGTATTGTTGCCTTATTTGCAGGATTGAATGGTGCGCAAGTTTCAGCAACAGACATTAATCCAGATGCAGTGGAAAACGCACGATATAATTTTGAAAAACATGGCATTGATGCAAAAACTTATTGTGGAGATATGTATGAACCTCTACCAAAAGATACAGGATTTGACTGTATTTTCTGGAATCACCCATTCAATCGCGGAGATGATCCTGATGAAGAAACACTTCTGAAATCTGGATTTGATTTTCAATATGCAAGTCTTGAAAAGTATATTGCCGATGCTCATCTCCACTTAAATCCAAGCGGAAGACTCTTGCTCGGAACAGGTAATTTTGCTTTATTATCTGAAATCGAACAACTTGCTGTTAAATATGATTACAGAATGAAACTTCTTGAAAAAATTAAAATTCCTTTAGCAGTAGATAGTTTTATTGAAAATGATTATAGAATTTATGAGTTTCAAAAGTAGTTTTCTCGCTTAAGTATGGGGGTGTCCTGCGTCATACGCCTTCGCTCCTTTCAGTCGCTCGTGGGACGCTGCCCTTTCGTCGCTTTGCTCCTCACCCTCGTATAACACTACCATACCCCTCATCGTCGTTCTCATCATCATCCCATACGTAAGTAGAGAATGATCCGCCGAACATCAGGACACGACGAGGTGCCACACACAATCAAAAAAATGAAGGGGGGCAACACACGGCCAGCGGGAAATTCCGAGAAATCGGAAAAGTACCGCCGGCCTTCTTCATTTGACACAAATTTGCTAATCTTATATAATCTTATATAGCTAATACATAAGATTATTTTATGACGAAAAATAGGTTAACCAAAAGAATCACCAATATCCCCTCCGAAATTTGGCTTAAAATAAACCAAATAGAATCATTAAACGGGCAATGGATTTCGGGGGCCAAATTAGACCCTCAAGTTTTAGGCCGCTTGAAACGGTCTGTCTTGATAACCTCAACCGGCGCGTCCACCCGTATTGAAGGCGCAAAACTTTCGGACGAAGACATTGAAAAAATGATGCGCGGACTTTCTGTCCAAAAATTTGCTGATAGAGATGTGCAAGAGGTTAAAGGCTATTACGAGCTATTGAATAATGTTTTTGATTCGTGGAAACATACCAAATTCAATGAGAGCACAGTCAAGCATTTTCATCAAGAATTGTTAAAGTATGTTGAAAAAGATCAAGAGCATCGCGGTGAGTATAAAAAACAGGAAAACAAGGTTCACATGATTAATAAAGCCGGCGAATCTGTCGGCGTGCTTTTTGATACTACACCCGCCTATTTAACGCAGAAAGAAATGCAGGAACTGACGGAATGGACAATCAGCGCATTAGAGAACAAAACTTATCACCCATTATTGACGATAGGAAATTTTTTAGTTGAATTTCTAAACATTCATCCGTTCATTGACGGCAATGGCAGAATTTCTCGCGTGCTAACAAATTTGCTATTGCTTAAAAACGGCTACGAATATATGCCGTATATTTCGCATGAAAAATTAGTGGAAGATAATAAGCCGGAATACTACATTGCCCTGCGTCGAAGCCAAAAGACGATTAAAAAAGAAAAGGAGGATATAACGCCCTGGCTGAATTTCTTTTTGGATATTTTGTTGGAACAATCAAAACGAGCGGTTGAATTATTGTCCAAAGAAAATATTGAAAAACTACTTTCGCCAAAACAACTGGCTGTGTGGAAATATTTAATTACTGTCCCAGAAGCAACGCCAGCGGAAATATCCGAGCACGCCAAGGTTGCCCGACCTACGATCAACCAGGCTTTGGATAAATTATTGCGACTAAAAAAAATCGAACGGATTGGATCAGGCAGAACTACAAGGTACAAAAAGATCTAAACGGAACGGTTTGGCGGGAGCGCAATTCACCCCTTTAATTTCCCTCTTGCGCCCTCGCCAAATGGAATCAAAATTCGCCCCTTTATCATTGAAAAAAATCGAAAATGAAAATAATTTACATCCAATAACACCGAGTATGTGGTTCAGAAAATAGCGATAAAATATATTTTTAGCTGAAACATTACACAAAATCATACAATCAATATTATGAGTACTACTGCAAAACCAAAAGATAGCAAATTGTGGCGTGACTCTTATTATCACAAATTATTCGGACTTAAAGCGGCGAAAGAAGCTGAACGAGTTCTCTCTATTTTTGAGAAAGAACGCCCAAATGATAGTCGCCCACGTCATGCGATAGAAGCAATAAAATCTTGGGCGCAAGGAAAACGAGTGTTAGGAACGAAAGAAGTTCGCAAGCTTTCGCTTGATTCTCATGCCGCTGCTCGCGACGTAAAATCCGACGCTGCAAAATTCGCTGCTCGTGCCGCTGGGCAAGCAGTTGCAACTTGGCATGTTCCTACTCACTCATTAGGTGCTTTTGGTTATGCCGGCAGAACTACCATTGCGCGCAAAAATAATTCTTCATAATAATGATTACATACAAAAAAGCCAACCCAAATTGAATTTTATAATAATGTTATACGCGATTCTAAACTTGCCTAGAGTATAAAAAATCAATTTTTAAAATTTCTTTTAACCGTATGGCAAAAATAAAAGTGCTAATTGAAGGTTGCGCCAAGGAGATTGGCGGTGATGAATATGCGTCTTCGTCCGTTACCCTTATTCGCGACAGTAACCTCAATATCCTGGTGGATGTTGGAATGAACCGCAAATTATTAATTGATTCGTTAAAAAAAGAAAATCTCGTTCCTGCGGATATTAACTATATTGTATTAACACATACACATCTTGACCACTGCCTTTTAGCCGGTATTTTTGAAAACGCTCAAATTTTAGATGATAACTCTATATATTCTTTCGATGGCAAGATAGTGGAACATGGGGGAAAAATACCAGGCACAGATATTGAGATTACTTCTACTCCAGGCCACGATCAATTCCACTGCGCTGTTTTGGTAGATACTGACGAATATGGCAAAGTCGCGATTTCTGCAGATCTATTTTGGTGGCCAGACAATGAAGAACAGCAAACTGATAAGGAGAGTTTACTGAATCTTGATGATCCATACATGAAAGACAAAGACGCATTACACAAAAGCAGAGAAAAAATTTTAAAAATTGCGGACTACATAGTGCCTGGTCATGGAAAACCATTTAAGCTAACATAATGACGGCAAGTTTAGGACAGCGTATAATAGCTGCCAAAAAAAATAAAGATTGCTCTGTTTTGGTTTATACATCAATATTCATAGGTTCGTGCGCTATTCTTTTTCTCTTATTGCATAGTTTATTTATCGATGATTAATTACGGATAGCCAGATATTTTATACTTTAAGTATGATGGGACATTGCACTAAAATTTAGCCCTTCGAAGGATATAGCAGCGTGTATACACGGCTGACGCCCGTATGCTAACGCACATCACATACCCGCGACCCATCCGACGCAAGATAATTATATGTCCTATTTCACTATTCAAATTATGAACAAAAAAACCATCGTTATCTCTATTATTTTAGTAATCTTAGTCGGTTTTGCCATCATTTATCTTTCTATGCCAAAATCAACAGATACCAAAATAACCGGTGTTTTTAGAGGAGCAAAAGGATGTATGGGAGTTGTTAGTGGCGCTTTGTTGATTGATTTTGCAAATAAATGCGAGGAGGCGAATCAGTACGAAGGCAAAACCGTAGAAGTAATAGGGCATATTTACGAATACAAATGTGGTGAACATGAACAATGCTTTAGTGGTCCTTATATGGATAATATTAAATCAATTAGAATTCTTGAATAAAATTTTGCGAACCCCGTAACAACGAAAAAAAACTGCGCATAGGCGCATATGTTATATCCTCTTCGCCCACAAACTCTGTCCGGCGCAGAGAGCCACCGCGAGCGCGTCAGCCGCATCATCTGATTTTATTTTTTCTTTAATCCCAAGAAGCATCGCGACTAATTTTTGCATCTGTTGTTTTTCAGCCCGGCCATAACCGGTCATTGCCTGCTTTACCTGAAGCGGAGTAAACTCATCAACCGGCAAATTATTTTCAACAGCCGTGAGCAAAATCACGCCTCTCGCCTGCCCGACATCCATGGCTGTTTTTACATTTTTAAAAAAGAAAAGCTCTTCCACTGCCATGCGCGTGGGTTTGTATTTTTTTATCAAATACTCTAGGGCCTCGTGAATCTCCGCCAAACGTTCCACAAATGACTTCTTCGCGGATGTTTCAATGCAATCAAAAGCAACCGGCTTCCAATCGCCTTTTTCATTTTTTTTAATTATTCCATAGCCCACCCGGCCAAAACCGGGATCAATGCCGAGAATAACTTCTTGATTCATACTGAACTATTACTCCGCGTTAGTAAAATAATCTTCAACATCATCATTCGCGTCCAGCTCCTCAAATAATTTTCCAAGTTTTTCTCCAACCTCTGCGCCCACCGACACCTTGTCCTTCGCCACCCACTGCAGACCGGATTCCAACGGTTCAATTTTTAATTCCTTCACCGAGGCCAACACTTTTTGAAAATTTTCCATTTTTATTTTTATTTCAATTTGATCATCAAAATCCGCGATATCTTCGGCTCCAGCTTCAATCATTGCCATCTCAAATTCTTCCAGCGGCTTGTTTGCCACAGCCAAATGTTCTTTTTTAATCGCGACAACTCCCATCTGTTGAAACATCCACATCACACTTCCTGCGCCGGCGAGAGATCCGCCGCTTCCAGAAAAAATATGTTTGATATCTGAAACAGTTCTGTTCTTGTTATCCGTTAAACATTTTACCAGCACCGCCACTCCGCTCGGCCCATAACATTCATAAACCACTTCCTCAATCTGCGCGCCTTCCAATTCGCCTGTGCCTCTTTTTATGGCGCGTTCAATGTTGTCTTTCGGCATACCGACTTCTTTGGCTTTTTCAATCGCCAAACGCAAAGAAAAATTTGCGTTGGGATCTCCGCCATTTCTCGCCGCGACCGAAATGAGTTTGCTTACTTTTGTAAACTGCCCGCTTCGCGCCGCGTCTTGTTTCCCCTTCCTTTCCTGTATATTGTGCCATTTTGAGTGTCCTGACATATTTAAATATTAATATTCCCATCTTCAAATTTCCTTTTATCTATTCTACTGCCATTCTCAAACCAATCAAAAAAATCCGACTTGCGTTTTGCCTCCATTAACTTCACTTGTGATTTTTCGCCATAAAACGGAAAAACATAAACCTTTTTGACTCCGTCTTTCCCCAGCACCAATCCCATGCTTAACCCCTCTTGCGTTTCCTTTGAAAAATATTGGTCAAAAATGAAATTGCCGAGTGAATAAAATATCGGCTTCCCGTTATAAATTTCCATTTCTTGAACAACATGCGGGTGATGTCCGACTATAGCGTCGGCGCCAAAATTTATCAACTGATGAGCCAGCTCCCGCTGATTTTCATTTGATTTTTGCGCGTATTCAACGCCCCAGTGGATATTTACTATAACAAAATCCGCGTTTTGCTTTGCCTCGCTGACAGCTTTTTTAACCTTGTCCATTTTTAGCGCGTGATCCGTGTTGTTCACGCCGATAAACGCGACTTTGTACGGCAACCCAAGCTCTTCGCCGACGATCGTTGTATATTCCGGCCCCTCCCGAAGCTCGTCGCCAAAAAATCCCAAATTATTTTGCGCCAAAACTTTTTTCGTAAAATCCAAATTCGCCCAACCCATATCAAGCATGTGATTGTTCGCCAGATTGAACATCGTAAATCCGTAAGATTTCAGCTCTTTGGCAAGCGACGGGTCAAAACGAAACGCGATTTCCTTTGTTGTGGCAATCCTTTTAGGCGCGAACGGCCCTTCCAGATTCGCCGACAAAATATTCATCCCCCAAAAAAATCTATTTTCCTGCGCTTTAATTTCTTTAAATAAATAATCCAACCCATCAGCGCCCATTGCTTTGGCCACGTTTCTTTCCAGCATCATATCGCCAAAAAATTGCAACATGATTTCCGGTTTTTCTTTCGCTTCGCCTTCTTTGTAATATCCAATGACATGGCTGGTTGTTTCGTTCAATTCCTGATTTAAAATACCCGCGCTGTTTGTGTGAGAATACAGATTAAAATTTTGCGCTTTTTTCAGCTCGTTATATTTCAAAAGAGCATACAAACTGTTTGGGCTGTCAACCTCAATCTTTCTTAAATTAGGAAAATAGCCGCTGGCGAGCGTATTAATTGAAAGCTCGTCGTGAAAATTTGCGGGTTCTTTTGAAAGATAATGTGAAAAATCCACGCTGGACAAAACCAAACTTTTTTCGGGCAAAATTTTTGAAAGTTTATCAGCCAATAAATCCAAACTTGGCTGGTCGGCCTTATTTTTTATAATTATAGAAACTACTCGCGCGCGCGGCCAAGTTTTTTTAATAAACGGAACTAGGGCGGAAATACTCCACTCCTCTTTAATAACATCATCATTAATTTTTACGCCCGCCCCGGCCAATTCGGAAATATTTTTTTCATCAGTTTTTAAAACTCCATACGGCGTATTCCACCCATTTGCCCCGGTAACAATATTATCAGCCCCTTTTTGCAAATGGTTAGGCCCGATGAGCACGACTGTTTTTGGCTCCTGCTCGCTCAAGCTCTGTAAAAATCCGGCAATGTATTTTCCAGCCACAAGATGGTGCGGAATTACGCCGGAATAAACTTTTTCATTAACGCGATTTGTAGAAGTAATTTGTTTAAAAAAATTATCATAAAATTCCAGGTCGCTTGAATATGAATTATTGAACGTTTGATTCTCTGGATTTTTTTTAAATGGAAGCGAAAAATCTACCGCGCTCCACGGTTGTTGACCGGCATAAAAATAGCCAAAAAACCCGGCCAAAATAGCTAAAACAAACACTGACGCGATTATTAATTTCTCTTTCATACATGTGCTATTTTACTCTGCAATTTAAGGAAAATCAAACTAAAAACGCCCCGACTTTGCGTCAGGGCGTTTTTATTAAACCAAGCTATTTAATTTTAAACGAATCAACAAACTTGCCAAAATCCGCTTCGCTCCCGCTTCCTTTATGGGCGTAGAGCAATTGATACATCTCCTTTTTTTCTGGAACCGCAATAAGCCAGCCTTTCATGGTTATACCAATTCCGCTGTTAGCCAGAACAAACTCGGTCGCTTTGTGGTCTCCAAAAGTTGAATTCTCTGACGATATTAATTCATTTCCAGGCGTGCTTTCAATCATGGCGTTTAAACCATTTTGTAAATTATTTTCCGGCTTGCTCATGTTAACACTCGCGGCGTATTTTGAGTGATTGACGATAAATACCGACCCTTCTTTATCCACGGCAGTGTAAGAATAATAATCATAGTCCACTTCTGTATTCTTTGGATCCATCTTGTCTTTGACTTCGCTAGGTTTGGCCGGGAAAATTGCGGAAAATCCCGCAGGCACAGAACTGTATTCCACCCAGCTTGCATAAGGGCCTGAATCGCCGATCGGTGTGTAATCTACATAATTTCTCTTGCCAAAACCTTTAATCGCGACCAAAACAACACCAGCCACTACCCAAAAAATCACGATGGCGATAACGATTTTTTTAACGTTAGACTTTTTTGCCAGCTGTTGAGCCGGCTGTTGCGGCATGTTTGAATCCATAATATAAAATTACGATTAATAAATAAAGGTTCCTCCTGTATTACTGTTTAAACCCGCTCCCGGCCGGAATCAATCGGCCAATAATTACATTTTCCTTCAAACCTTCCAAATAGTCAATCTTGCCTGTGATGGCGGTGTTAATAAGAACCTTGGCGGTTTCTTGGAACGAAGCGGCGGACAAAAAGCTCTGTGTTGAAAGCGCGACGCGACTGATGCCCAAGAAAAGCTCGCGACCAGTCGCGGATTTTCCGCCGTCCTTGTGCGCCTGCCTGTTGGAAAACGCCAACTGTGCTTTCTCGACGACTTCGCCGGGCAGTAAATCAGTATCTCCGGCATCTTCTATATATATACGGCTAAACATCTGACGGATAATCAACTCCACATGCTTGTCGTTTACTTTTTGGCCCTGCGATGAATAAATATTTTGAACTTCCTGTAAAATGTATCTTTGAACCGCCTCACGACCTTTTAATTCAAACAAATGATGCGGATTAATACTGCCATCAGTAAGCGAGTCGCCTTTTTCAACTTTTTCTCCGTTTTTTATAAGCACCTTATACCCGAGCGGAATAATATAGTCCCTTACATGAGGCCCTTCATAGGTTAAAGTGATCATATTCCTTTCTATATTCACACTTCCGGAATATTTCGCCTTAATTTCTTCACCCGAAGCGCCCCTTACCACCAGCACTTCGTCTTCTTTTACTGTCGCGCTGTCTTTAATCAAGATTTCATCCTCGGCCTTGCACTTAATTTTCATTTCATCAACGCCGGAAAAATGAACATGGACAATTTCTTGCCCTCTGCGTCCTTCAAAAATTTTCTTCCCGCTTGCTGAAGTGATAATTTTGCCATCAGCCTTTTCAATTTCAACGGTGCCGGAAACTTCTGAAAGCAATGCCTGTTTTTTCGGACTGCGCGCCTCAAATAATTCATCTACGCGAGGCAAGCCTTGCGTAATATCTCCGCCGCCCGCGACACCTCCGGTGTGGAAAGTTCTCATAGTCAGCTGGGTGCCCGGCTCGCCAATTGATTGCGCGGCTATAATACCAACCGCAACCCCAAAATCAACTGACTTATTCTTCGCCAAATCAAATCCATAACATTTTCGGCAAATTCCTTTATCCATTTTGCACTGTAAAACACTACGCACGCGAATCGTATCAATCTTGTGCTCATCAATCATTCTGGCAGCCTTGTCGTCAATAATCTCGCCTTCTTTGACAATTATTTTATTGCCAGCCTTAACTGTTTCAAAAGTATATCTGCCCCAAACGCGATCAGATAATTTTTCGCCCATAATTTTAGACTGCCCGGCTGTGAACACTTCTCCGGTTGTGTCGCCGCAATCTTCTTCAAAAACTATCACATCCTGCGCGACATCAACCAAGCGTCTGGTTAGATAACCCGCGTTGGCTGTTCTCAAAGCCGTATCTGTCAAGCCTTTTCTGGTACCGTGTGAGGAGATAAAAAACTCAAGGACGTCAAAACCTTCTTTAAAATTGCCCTTTACCGGCAATTCAATAGTTTCTCCAGAAGGAGAAGCCACCAAGCCCTTCATGCCGATAACCTGACCGAGCTGGCCCCAGCTTCCTCTCGCGCCTGAATCAATCATGGCAAATACCGGACCATTTTTGGTAAGAGCGGTTTGATTTTTCGCGACAATTCTATCTTTCGCTTCAGTCCAAATTTCCAATATCTTTGCGTGTCGTTCTGATTGGGTCAACAAGCCTTCTTGGTACTGTTCTTCAATTTGTTTAACAAGCTGATCCGACTCGGAAAGTATGCCTTGCTTCTCCGGAATGGAAGGAAAATTGTCCATGCCCAAAGAATACCCGGATTTAGTAACATATCTGTAACCCAAATTTTTTAACTCATCCAAAAAATTTGCGACTTCCTGCGGATCTTTGGAAAACTCCAAACAATAACGAATAATTGTCCCCAACTTCTTTACATTCGCCATTTCATTAAAGTACGCCATGGTTGACGGAAGTATGTTGTTGAACAGAAGCCGCCCGACAGAAGTTACAACCAAAAGATTCGTGCCCTCAGGAAATTTGCTTAAATCACTAAATCTTACTTTGATTCTTTCCTGCAAAGTAATTATTCTTGCCCTATAAGCAAAAATGGCTTCTTTTTCCGAGCTAAAAAATCTCTTGACCTCGCCGGTATCGTTCAGATCAAATCTGGTCAAATAATAACAGCCGAGAGCGATGTCTTGTCTCGGAGTAATCACCGGACTTCCGGTGGCTGGCTTCAAAATGTTTTTCTCCGCGGCCATTAAGTTGTCCGCTTCCCAGCGAGCCTCGGCAGTCAGAGGAAGATGCACGGCCATTTGGTCGCCGTCAAAGTCGGCGTTGAAAGCCGTACAAACCAACGGATGCAACTGGATTGCCTTGCCTTCAATCAAACGCGGATGAAACGCCTGAATGCCCAAGCGGTGCAATGTCGGAGCGCGATTTAAAAGAACGCGTGTCTTCTTGGTCAATTCTTCCAAAATATCCCAAACCTCGTCCTGTTCAGTTTCAATAAAACGAGAAGCGCTACGGACATTATGCGCCAATTCGCGTTTAATAATTTCGCTCATTATAAACGGCTTGAATAATTCCAACGCCATTCTCTTTGGCAAACCGCACTCGTCCAAATTCAAATTTGGGCCAACTACAATTACCGAACGGCCGGAATAATCAACTCTCTTGCCAAGCAAATTCTGGCGGAAGCGTCCTTGCTTGCCTTTCAAAATATCGGCCAAAGATCTTAATTGTCTTTTTTGTCCGGTGGAAGCGGTTACGGTTTTTGAATGTCTAGCGTTGTTGTCTATCAATGCGTCCACTGCTTCCTGCAACATTCGTTTTTCATTTCTGCAAATTACTTCAGGCGCGTCCAATTCCAAAAGCCGGCGCAAACGATTGTTGCGGTTGATCACCCGTCTGTAAAGATCGTTCAAATCCGAAGTCGCAAATCGTCCGCCGTCCAAAGCCACCATTGGCCTTAAATCCGGAGGAATAACCGGAATGATCTGCAAAATCATCCACTCCGGACGAATATCATTTTGAAAAAAACTCTTCAAAATTTTCTTTCGCCTAATCATTCTTTCTAATTTTGAACCCTTAACCTTTACCTGTTCTTCTGATAATTTTTTAACTGTTTCCTCAAGATTGATTCTGCCGAGCAAATTTCTGATTGCATCGGCTCCGATTGACGCCTCAAACAAATGTCCATAGCGCAGAGACAATTCCTGATATTTATTTTCTGAAATAATTTTCAAAACCTGAATTTCCTTCAAATCTTTATCAGCCTGCTGGAAATCAACATCCAAAGCCTTATACTTCCTTTCCGCTTCTTCTTGTAATTTTTTAAGCGCTTCGGCTCCGGCTTTTTTATCATTGGCATTCTGCATCGCCAATTCAGTTTCTCTTTCAATCTGTTTCTTTTTTGATTTATATTCCTGCCTCAATAAATCAGAAGTTTTCTTCTTTTCATCTTCGTCAACATGAGTAATTACAAAAGAAGCGAAGTAAATTACCTTTTCCAAAGATTGGGCTGACAAATCCAAGACCAAACCAACCTTTGATGGCACTGATCTCAAAAACCAAATATGACTTACCGGAGCGGACAACTCAATATGTCCCATTCTTTCGCGCCTAACCGAAGAGTGAGTAACTTCAACGCCGCATTTGTCGCAAACGATTCCTTTATATCTGATTTTTTTATATTTTCCGCAATAACATTCCCAATCCTTGGTCGGCCCGAATATTTCTTCGGCAAACAAACCGCCTTTTTCAGGCTTTTGCGTGCGGTAATTTATGGTTTCCGGTTTGGAAACTTCGCCGAAAGACCAACCCTTAATAACTTCGGGAGAAGCGAGTTTTAATCTGATAGCGTCGAAATCCATTAAATGAAGATTTTCTATTGACATATTATTTGAAAATGTTAATTGGTGTTGTTATTCGATTTTTGCCTCAAGGGCTGCGGCGGCTTCCTTTTCTCTCTGTCTTTTCGCTTCCGCGGCTGGTCTGTATTCCCCGGATTCTGATCTTTGCAACAACTCTACATCAAGACACAAACCTTTTAGCTCTCGCACCAAAACATTGAATGACTCCGGCAAATTGACTCGACTGATCTCCTCGCCTTTTATGATGGCTTCATAAGCTTTTGATCTCCCAGGCACATCATCCGATTTTATGGTCAAAATCTCCTGCAAAGTATGCGCGGCTCCATAAGCTTCAAGAGCCCAGACTTCCATTTCTCCAAATCTCTGACCTCCAAATTGCGCCTTGCCGCCAAGCGGCTGTTGAGTGATTAAACTGTATGGACCAATTGATCTCTGGTGAATTTTATCTTCAACCATGTGGTTTAATTTCAACATGTAGTTGTAACCGACCGTAACTTTATTATCAAACGGTTCGCCGGTGCGTCCATCAAATAATGCAACCTGTCCGCTTTCCGGGAACCCGGCTTTTTTCAGCTCTTCTTTAATTTGCGCCTCTGTCACGCCATCAAACACCGGTGTCGCAACTTTATAGCCCAAAGCGTTGGCCGCCAAACCAAGATGAGTTTCAAGCAACTGACCGAGGTTCATACGAGATATAACGCCGAGCGGAGAAAGAATTATATCAACCGCAGTCCCATCTTCCAAGAAAGGCATGTCTTCGACCGGAACAACTTTTGAAATTACGCCTTTATTCCCATGACGGCCGGCCATTTTGTCTCCGACTTGAATTTTGCGCATATCGGCGATGCGAATTTGAACTTGTTTAATAACTCCGGGTTGCAACTTGTCGCCGTTTTCCGCGGAAAAAATCTTTATGCCGATTACGCGCCCATGCTCGCCATGTTCCAAATATAATGAAGAGTCACGAACATCGCGAGCCTTTTCACCAAAAATGGCGCGAAGCAGTCTTTCTTCCGCGCTTAATTCGGTTTCGCCTTTTGGAGTAATTTTGCCAACCAAAATATCGCCGGATTTGACTTCGGCGCCGATTCTGACAATACCTTCGCTATCCAAATTTTTCAATTTTTCTTCGCTTACGTTCGGAATGTCAGAAGTAACTATTTCCGGCCCGAGTTTTGTTTCACGGATATCTATTGAATAGTCCTCAATATGAATTGAAGTAAAACGATCCGCTTCCATTACTTTTTCTGAAATAATTATGGCATCCTCATAGTTATAGCCATCCCACACCATATATGCCACCAACATATTTTGCCCAAGAGACAATTCGCCATCGTTGATTCCCGGACCATCTGTCAGCTCTTGCCATTTCTTAACCTTGTCGCCAAGATTGACAATCGGAGTCTGGTTAACGCAAGTTGAATGATTTGATCTTACAAATTTACTTAGATTATATGTATGCTTGTCGCCTTTTTTATCAGTCAAAACAATATGATTGCCATCAACCTCGGTGATTTCGCCATCAACCTCGGCTAAAACAACATAACCGGAATAATACGCGGCGCTTGCTTCAACTCCGGTTCCGACAAGCGGCTGTTCCGGCTTGATGCAAGGCACTGCCTGGCGCTGCATGTTCGTGCCCATCAAAGCTCTAGTCGCGTCGTCATGTTCCAAAAATGGGATGCAGGATGTGGCGATGCTGATAATTTGATTTGAAGCCACATCAATGTAGTCAAGCTCAACGGTTTTCGCTACGCCGGGATTTCCGTGAATGCGCGCCGGCACTGACTCATCCAAAAAATAACCGTCCTTATCCATTTTTAAAGTGGCCGCGGCTGTTACCATTTTTTCTTCTTTAAAGGCGTTCAAATATATGACCTCATTTGTCGCTCTTGGTTTAATCTGAATTACTTTTGATTTTGATTTTGCAAGTTTCGCCGCGACTTCCTTCGTAATCTGGGTTCCGGCTTTAATACCATCGGCGTCATTCAATAAAATTTCACCTTCGGTGAATTTTGGATCGTTTTGCACTTCGCGCAAAACTTTTCTGTACGGAGTTTCAATAAAACCAAATTCATTTACTCTTGCAAAACTGGACAGATGATTTACCAAACCGATATTCGGACCTTCCGGAGTCGCAATCGGGCAAATTCGCCCGTAGTGGGTTGTGTGCACATCGCGCACCTCAAATCCGGCGCGGTCGCGGGACAAACCCCCGGGACCCAAAGCGCTCACCCTTCTCTTGTGCTCCAATTCAGATAATGGATTTGTCTGATCCATGAATTGCGACAACTGGGAACTCATGAAAAACTCTCTGATCGCGCTGATTACCGGTCTGGCATTTACCAGTTTATTCGGGGAGAGAGTTTCCAATTCCTGCGTGCTCATTCTGTCTTTCACAATGCGCTCCATTCTGGCTAAGCCTACTCTGAATCTGTTTTGCGCCAATTCTCCAACCGCGCGTATGCGCCTATTACCAAGATGATCAATATCATCCGGCTCTTCTTGGGTAACATTTAAACGAACAACTTCTTTAATAACGGCCAGCAATTTTTCCGGAGATAAAACTCTATTTTCTTTTTTGTCGTAATCATCAGATTTATAATTCAAATCAAATTTCGTGTTGAATTTATAAACGCCGACACGACCCAAATCATATCTTTCAAAGTTGAAAAACATCGCGTAAATCAAACTCTTGGCATTATCAGCAGTCGCGAGATCGCCAGGGCGGATTCTTTTATACACTTCTATCAAGCCATCATCGGTATTTTTTGCCAAATCTTTTTTTAATGTAGCTTCCAAATAATCAACTGTCGGGTGTTTATTAACATCCTTAAATAATTCCACAAGCTTCTCATCCGAATTAAACCCAAAAGCTTTCAATAAAGAAGTTGCCGCCACTTTTCTTTTGCGATCAACTTTCACCCAAATGACATTGTTCATGTCTGTTTCAATTTCAATCCACGCGCCTCTGTTCGGTATAATTTTGGCTCCATAATATCTGCGGCCGCGCACAATTTCCGCGGTAAAAAAAGCGCCCGCGCTTCTGATTAGCTGGGAAACCACAACCCGTTCAATTCCGTTCACTATGAATGTCCCGCGTTGAGTCATCAAAGGAATGTCGCCCAAATAAATTTCTTGCGCTTTTGATTGTCCGGTTCTTTTATTTAACAGGCGAGCCGTAACTCTTAACGGAGCTTCAAAAGTCAAATTTCTCTCGCGACAAACAACCTCGTCAAATTTCGGCTCGTCTAAATAATAATTTTCCATGTATAATTCCAAATCTCTGCCCGTGAAGTCTGTTATCGGAGACACCTCGTCAAAAAGTTCTTTAACTCCAAATTTTAAAAACCAATCATACGAATTTTTTTGCACCTCTATCAGATCCGGCAACGGCATCGCGCTTCTGTTTGCCACGAAAAATTTTCTCTCTTTTGTTTTCAAATGCTGGCGCTTGAAAATGGGCATAATATTTATTTAGCAATTAACATTTAATAACCAATAATTTTTTTCTCTCTCTTGACAAAATTCCGCGTAAGAAAAAAATAATTCTTGATTTTTAATTGTTAACGGCGTCTTTAACAACAAAAAATGGCCATTTTCATGGTTTTTTTCTTCTCAACCTCTTATCCCCCAATTGGGAGTCCCTTAAAACGGGATAATTTAGCTAAATGCAAGGTCTGCATGATAATTTTTTATTCCTTGCGTGTTATACAATCCCTGCTTTAAAAAGTCAGGCATTGTTTGGCTAATTCTAGAGAAATTTTGGCTCTCTCTCTTCAAGAAGTCCAAAGTATCTAAATTTTATACTAAAACTAAAGTTAAGTCAAGTAACTAAAGGGGGTTTTGAATTTTGTCAAGAAGTATTGCTTTTTGGCTAAAATAAAAGCAAATAAAGTAATGCTATAATAACTGACTAGATGTTATCCACAAGTTATTAACAAATTATTCTAAAAATATATAGCAAAAAACCGGCTCAGCGAGAAGCGCGAAGCCGGTTCTGCCATGAGGCCGGTCATCAGACGAGGGTCACAGACACCCTGTCCCCTGCGCGGACAGTGTAGTTGGCCACACCGGAGGCGATCTCGCGGTCGTTGACACTCACCATCAAATCCACCACGTCCGGATCGTAGGAAACGACCTGGCCGGAGATGGATTCTCCGTAGAACTCCCAGAAGTGGTTCGCCAGCCCGAGCTCCTTGAGGATCGGACCCAGCGGCCCGGATCGGCCCGCCGTTCCAGACATGTCTCCGCCGCAACCACCCAACATCGCCGGTGCGGCGGCGAACGCCAACGTTGCGCCGACCACGAATGTGAAGAATCCCCGTCGCGAACACACATTCTCCCTCATGGCACTTCTCCTTATTCAAAGACGCCCTCTGAGAGGGCGCCGAGTTTCATACAGCGTGCTCTACGCACTTAATGCGCAACGCACGCCATAAGATCAACGACGCTCTTGCTCGAGAGCTGTCTTTTTTTGCAACGCATTGAAGGCCGGACTCCTCCGATTTGATTCGGAGATTACCGTTGCGGCACAGTGAGGGAATTTCACCCTACTTCCACAACGCGTCGCATTGTTGAAAGAACATGAATTGATTATATCAGAAAAAAAAATCCGCGCAATAGCAAAAATTCAAATTAAAATTGCTGTGGATAACATTCGGCCTTGACAAATATTTTTTTCACTCTAAAATATCATAAGGATTTTCTTTATTAAGTTGCGCAAGAGTTGATGTCTCAACCGGATCGAACCTTTGAAAACATCTCTCTCTTTTCTTCCGGACATTTATTTTGTCCGGAGAAAGTTTTCAAATTTGATCCGAAACTAAAACACGCAACTCTTGCCGCAGCTTAATGACGATAATCAATAAACGCGCTCCATATTTAGGGAGTTTTTATTTTTCAAGCTATTTTTACTTCGCCTTTTCTATGATATAATGTCATATTATGCCAAGATCGAGGTCGCGCAGACTTACTTTTCGCGAACGGGTAAATTTGAACCCAGAAATTAGCCGTGGATTGATGGCTATTTTGTTATTCATTCTTGGCGGCCTCTCGGCCTTAAGCTTTTTTTCACTTGCCGGAGTTGCCGGACACTTTATAGATTCGCTTCTTGCCGTCAGCTTCGGCCAGGTCAGATATATTTTCCCAGTCATCCTAATACTGGTCGCCATTCTGATGATAAAAGATTTTGAATACGAATATCGGCCGACACACTGGCTGGGATCAATAATCTTTTTGCTTGGATTCAATTCCTTGGTTCACTTGCAAAAACCGCTCAATCAAATGATGGATCTGGCTTTTCAAGGTTACGGCGGCGGACTTATCGGTTTTGCGCTGGCTTATCCATTTTTAAAATACATCGGCTATTGGGGAGCGACGATAATTTTAGCAGGCATGCTTTTGGTCGGAATAATATTTTTATTCAACACCTCTTTGGCTAGAATCGTTGCCCTGCATAAAAAGTTTTTCTCACTGCTCGGCTGGTTCGGACAAAAAATAATTTCCTTTTTTGCGTTATTTAAAATTGAACCAAAAGTGAAATTCAAAATAAAAGGCGACTACCAAGAAAATTCTGGAGAAAAAACGGAAGAAGCGGACGAAGAAGACGCGGAAGAGGAAGAAGAAAAAAGAATTTTTGAAAAAAAAGCGATCGCGAAAAAGGAAATTGACGAAGAAACCGCCGAAAAAGACGCGCAAATAAAACCAGCCGGCATACCAAGGCCCATCATCCGCGACCTGCCTCCGATTGACTTGCTGTACACTTCAAAATCCAAACCAACATCCGGAGATATTAAAGGCAACGCCGAAGTGATTCGCGATACCTTGCATAATTTTGGAATTGAGGTGGATATGGGCGAAGTGCGGGTCGGCCCAACCGTTACGCAATATTCTTTAAAACCGGCAAAGGGAATAAAATTGACGCGCATAACCGCCCTGGGAAATGATTTGGCCTTGGCCTTGGCCGCGCATCCGATTCGCATTGAGGCTCCAATCCCGGGCCAATCGCTTGTTGGCATTGAAGTCCCAAATCAAAAAGTCGCGATAGTTACTTTGCGCGAACTTTTGGAAGCGCCCGAGTATAAAAAGCGCGAACATGATATGGAAATCGCGCTCGGCAAAGATGTCGCGGGCAAAGTTTGGTTTGCCGACTTGCCAAAAATGCCGCATCTTTTAATCGCCGGAGCGACCGGTTCCGGAAAAACAGTTTGCATCAACACAGTTTTGTTAAGTTTGCTTTATCAAAACACGGCCGAAACACTGCGCATGATTATGGTTGACCCAAAAAGAGTTGAGCTTACAATGTACAACGGCATCCCCCACCTGCTTACCCCTGTAATCACTGACGCGGCCAAGACTGTAAACGCGCTGAAATGGACAACCGGAGAAATGGAGAGGCGATTTATGTTATTGGCCGAAGCCGGAAAACGCAATATTACCGATTTTAATAAATCCTCAAACGAACCTTTGCCATACATTATATTTGTAATTGATGAACTAGCCGATTTAATGGCCACGACCGCGGCAGATGTGGAAGCCGGAATTATCCGCTTGGCGCAAATGGCGCGCGCTGTCGGCATACATTTAATCGTGGCGACACAAAGACCGAGCGTTGAAGTAATCACCGGACTTATGAAAGCAAACATCCCGGCGCGCATCGCCTTCTCCGTCGCTTCTCTGATTGACTCGCGAACTATTTTGGATTGCCCGGGCGCGGAAAAACTCCTCGGCCGAGGCGACATGCTTTTCTTGACCGCCGAACTTTCAAAACCAAAACGTTTGCAGGGCGCGTATGTTTCAGAAGAAGAAATGAGACGGGTGGTTAATCATCTCAAAGGCGACGAACCGCCGGTATATGACGAATCAATCGTATCTAAAAATATCAACAGCGTAAATTTTGGCACAGCCAATATGTTCGGCGGCTCAAGCGACGAATACGATCCGCTTTTTGACGAAGCGAAAGCAATCGTGATTGAATCCAGAAAAGCAAGCGCGTCGCTGTTGCAAAGAAGAATGAAAGTGGGGTATGCTAGAGCCGCGAGATTGCTTGATGAAATGGAAGAGTCCGGCATTGTCGGTCCGGCAGACGGCGCCAAACCACGCGAAGTCTTCACCGAACACATCCGTTCCATTGAACAAGAAATACCGGCTGAAGAACAAACAATGGACGCTGGCGGCACGCCGATTCTTGAAGACAACCCGCCAGATTCACCGGAGTCAACCGAACAACAAAACTAATTTTTTGCTCGCTCACTTTGCATATGGCCATCTTTTGTCTTAAAAATTTAGAATCGCTTGTCAGCGTCGGAGAACGGCTAAAAAAAGCGCGCGAAAATCAAAAAATGGAAATGCAAGATATTGCCGTAAAAACAAGAATGCCTGTTAAATATATTGAAGCGATTGAAACGTGCCGATATAATCAACTGCCGGAAGCCAAAGCCCACAGGCTCGCGTATGTGCGCGCCTATGCAGAAGCTCTAGGCCTTAACCCGGCCAGTTTCATATATCAATTTTCTCAAGAATGCAATCTGGACGAATATCACGCCCCACATCCTTTGATGGCTATAAAATTATGGCCCCTCGGTTCTCTGACAAATATTTTTAAATCCACGGCAATCGCCTGTTTGGTGGTCGGTTTTCTTGGCTACCTAGTTTGGCAAATTAACGGCATCCTGCATCCCCCCAAACTGATTGTATACTCTCCGTCGGAGGGGTATGTTTCAACCAATCTTTTAACCATTGTTCAGGGGGAAACGGAAAAGGAAGTCAGGCTTCAGGTAAACGGAAAAGAAATAATGGCCAATGAACAAGGAAAATTTGAAGCCGAAGTTGACTTGTCAAATGGAGTGAATACCATTACAATATCAGCAATGAAAAAACACGGAAAAACTACAACCGTCACACGGCATGTAATCGTAAAAGCGGAACCAAAAAATACAGAAGCGCCGGACAAGCTTGGAATGAACTATTAAAAAATTTAAAAACTAACAGGGGGCTCGTGCCTCTATTTTAATTCTAAAATTTTACATCAAATTTAATTTTTACTCACTTCAAATATGTCAAAACAAATTTCAGAGGAGATAAGATTAAAATTAAAGGCCGCGGAAAGCGCGATAGAACAAATAAAAGAAAAATTCGGAGACGGGGCAATAATGAAATTTGGCGAGGCCAAAATAATGCAAGTTGACGCCGTGTCTTCAGGGTGCTTATCTTTAGACATAGCTCTTGGAGTCAAAGGCATTCCACGAGGAAGGATAGTGGAAATTTATGGGCCAGAAGCGAGTGGAAAAACAACTCTTGCCCAGCATATGGTGGCTGAAGTTCAAAAAGCCGGAGGCATTGCCGCGTTTGTTGACGCGGAGCACGCGCTTGATCCGGATTACGCAAGAAAAATCGGCGTGAGGATTGACGAACTTTTAATTTCACAACCGGACACTGGCGAACAGGCATTGGATATCGTAGAAACGCTCGTACGTTCAAACGCGGTTGATGTGATTGTGATTGACTCTGTCGCGGCGTTAGTTCCCAGAGCGGAAATTGAAGGAGAAATGGGTGATTCTCATATGGGGTTGCAGGCAAGATTGATGAGCCAAGCTCTGCGAAAACTGACTGGCATAATCAGTAAATCAAAAACCATAGTTATTTTCATAAACCAAATCAGAATGAAAATCGGCATTGTCTTCGGCAACCCGGAAACGACTACCGGCGGCAACGCGTTAAAATTCTATTCATCCATTCGCATTGAAGTCCGTCGCGCCGCGCAGATTAAACAAGGCGATAAAATTATCGGCAATCGGGTAAAAGCAAAAATTGTGAAAAATAAAGTTGCGGCGCCATTCAGAATCTGCGAATTTGATATTATGTATAATGAAGGTATATCTGTTTCAGGCGATCTGTTGGACGCGGCTGTCTTATACAAAGTAATAAATAAAGCCGGCAATTCTTTCTCATATAAAGGAGAAAAAATGGGAGTCGGCAGAGAAGCAACCAAAGGTTTCTTAAAAAATAATCCGAAGCTAATGAACGAAATCAGAAGCGCGGTTTTGGAAGTTGTGGATCGAGGCGAAGCGCCAGAGGAAGAAGAGGCGTCCGCCGGAAGCGCGGATGAAGTACCGCCGCCGGCTGCAGAATAATTACATACTAAAAAATCCCCGCTAAGGGGATTTTTGATTTATTTACATCTCCGCGTCATCTTCAGCGCTTGCAGGTTGAAATCCTTTTCTGGATTTTAATTTTTTATCATTAATCATGAAAATCAAGAGCACGAGTAAACTGACCACGGAAGACAAAATATAAAACTTTAAGCCGACCGCCATTCCAATCGCCGCAACCATCCAAAGGCCAGCCGCGGTGGTAAGCCCTTCCACACGATTTTCTTTATGCAAAATAGTTCCCGCACCCAAAAAACCGATTCCGACGACTATTTGCGATGCGACTCTCGCGGTGTCCGCGCCAAACGCGACAACTGAAAGAATCGTAAAAAGAGCAGATCCTCCGGCGACCAACGCGTAAGTGCGCGGCCCGGCCGATTTCCCCCAATTCTCTCTTTGCCAGCCAAGTATGCCGCCCAAAACCAACGCCAATACAATCCTGAATAAATATACTAATTCCGCCATATTTTTTATTTAAAATTTAAAAGTTTAATTTATTATACCACATTGTTGACTTTGTTGTTAATTTTTGATATTGTATTTCTACTTTTTACAAATCATGGGCCGATAGCTCAGCTGGTAGAGCATCGCGTTTGCAACGCGAGGGTCTGGGGTTCGAATCCCCATCGGTCCACGGAGCTTAACGCCCAGTTGTAAGCGCGAAAAACAAACAATAGCCGAGGTAGCTCAGTGGTAGAGCGAAGGCCTGAAGAGCCTTGCGTCGTGAGTTCAATCCTCACCCTCGGCACAGCGGATATTATCCGGGCTGTGGCTCAATTGGCTAGAGCGTCTGCTTTGGGAGCAGAAGGTTGAGAGTTCAAGTCTCTCCAGCCCGACCAA
>ERZ1292629.1032-Hain-H43-01um-R1-1032-length-29244-cov-8_pt1 | contig 29244 bp, 58 predicted proteins | sample MGYA00564399_ERZ1292629 | MGnify/ENA primary metagenome ERZ1292629 (study PRJEB36523, sample SAMEA6512636) | groundwater metagenome | collected 2019-01-08 | study: AquaDiva: Metagenomics assemblies of 32 groundwater samples
CAAAGGAACAAATCAAGATACTCTTCTAAGACGCTTGAGCGTTCCAATTCCAGGCACAGGCGGATTCTTTGGATTCTTTGGTTCGCCGAAAGGTGAACTGCACATTTCCTCACGCGAACTGGCGGCGGTAATTGATAGTCCCGCTGGCTACCAAGTGGTGAAAGATTTGTTCCAGACGCCAGTTACCGCGCCACAAGCGGCGAACTTGACAAGATTCTTCATGGCACTATTGAATGTCGTACAAACGCTGGACAAAGCAGAAGAACCAGAGAAAAAGAAAACGATTGCGAGGACACAATGAGCGCGTGGATTTTCCTCTATTTGGGTTACTGCTACTACGTCTATCGGCGCGCGACGCTGGTAGCGAAAAGCTCGACCAATCCCATGAGTGGCCGTTTGCAATGGGTTGTGCGCAATCGGGCGGCTTTGTTCATTCACGGTTTGCTGGTAGGTGCGATGTACCTGTTTGCGTTGGAAGCTCCTGCGCTGATTGGCTCGCTGTTTGGCGCGCCGAACCTGAAAATTCCTGCGGCATTGTTTCATCCAGTGACACTGATTCTAGCGGGATTCTTCGGCACAGCGGTTGTGGATAGCCAATTAGAGCGTTTCCCGCGTTTCAAGTCGGAAATGCCGGAGATTCACAACAACGGTACAAAGGAGCATGGGAAGTGAACATCCCTGCTCCCACGGAATTGAGTTCGACGGCGCTGCTCGCGCTGAGCGTCTATCTACTCATCAAGGAAGTGGCTGTTCCTCTGGTGCGCGGGCGCAAGAATGGCAGCACAGGCAAAGCGGGAGAGCAACCGACCGTATTCTGGGAGTCGAAGTTTGGGCAACTCATCTCCATCGGCGAAAAGCAGACCAAGATTTTAGAAGGCATCGCAGAAACAAATAGCGCCATGAAGGAAAGCATCGCCGTAGTTTTGGACAGGACAAAATGAAAGTCACTTTGGAACGCGAACCAAGCACCGCGCAAAGTACCCCTGGAAAACTTTACTGCGATGGAGAGTTCGTCGCCTTCACTTTAGAGGATGTTGTGCGCGAGACGAAAATCAAGGGCATCACCGCGATACCGGCGGGAACTTACAAACTCGCGTACACGCTCTCCAATCGCTTCCAAAAGTTCACGCTGCAATTACTGGACGTGCCCAACTTTACGGGAGTGCGGATTCATGGAGGAAACGATTCAGGTGACAGCTCTGGTTGCCCGTTGCTTGGCTTGGAGCGCGTGAGCGTGGACAGGATTCGCAACTGCGCTCCGGCTGTCGCCGCGCTGGAAGCGAAAATTTGCCCCTTGCTAGCTGCGGGAGAAGAAGTGTGGATGGACGTGCTGGCCGCGCCCGTGCAGACAGAAGGTTTCGGTCTAGTGGAAGAGTGAAAGGAGGCGCGTAGAGAGCGAGCGTCTTAACCGAAGCTGAGGAGAGCCGCTGCGCTACGGTGTAGCGGCTTTTCCTTGTGTGCCTTGTGCTTTGTCTAAAACTCTAATTTCACCGCCATTATTTAGTTGAGTCCCGATATTTTCGTAGAGTCTCTTTACTACACCATCGAGATGCCAACCAACTAGACCTAAATCCTTATGAAGAATTTCCATAAGAATCCCAGCGTCGAAAGCTGTCAACTTGAAAGTTACGATATTCTCATTCTCGCTCATTTCGGCGCACTTCCTTTCAGGTCGAGCGGCGTAGGCGTAGGTATCGGTTTCGCGCGGCCACAGGAAAACATCCACAAGCATTTGACGGAGCGGCGCTTTCTAGGGAACGCATTGTAAAGAATCGTGTACGCGCCTTCAAGGCGTGTCGCATATCCCGTAACGGCGTCAAGTTTCGTCTCAATCGCGGCAGCCTTGTCCGTCAGCGCGGCGACCTGTTCCCGAATCTCTTGAACTTGATTGTTCGTAACTTCGACTTGCTTCTGACACAACGGATACTGAGTGATGGCGCTGGCAATGGCACGTTCTTCGGCCACGGTATAGCACGGCGAGTTATCAGCAGGTTGTCGCAACCCAATTCCTTGCACGTTGAAGGTGTGTAAATCTGAATCGCGTACTCTGTCCACTGAGGTGGTTGCTGTTGACCTTTGCTGCTGAATCGAAGCAATGCTCCGAACGAGAATAGATTCGCGGTTGAGACTTTCTTGTACGCGGCGTTCTGCTGCTTCCTGTTTCGCTTGCGCGGCTTGCAGGATTTCGTCTGTTTTCGCACGGTCTGCCTCCCGAATCTTTTCAAGTTGCTCGGTGAATTTGTCAGCCTGCTTCAACTGTTCATCAGCGCGAATCTTGGACTCGTACCACTTGACTGCCGCGAACAGTACCAGTACCACAGCGATGCCAAGACCTACTTTTCTACCAATTGGTGACAGAATCCATGTCCACATCGTTTGCCTCCACAGTACAGCGGGATGACTAGGGCCACGCCAAGAACTGCCATCACAGGGTCTTGTCTAACCGCGCTTTGCGTAACGCCTCTGGATTGCCTTTTGACCTTGAAACGCGGTTAACAGACGATAAAGCACGCATTGTCACAGCTTTAGAAGGAACCTTCCAACGAGCGGTGGTTTGTCCGTTGTCATAAGGTTCTCCTAATCTTTTCTTGTACTTACGGAACATTTCAGGCCAGGCGTGGACACAAACATGGGCCAAACCGTCCAACTTGTCCAGCCGAATAACTACTTCTGCTTCATCGCTGATGCCCTTCATGTATCCCTCCAATTTTAGCGGCGGCAGGCTATCCACCCCGGAGAACCCACCGCCGCCCGTCCGCGCATCTGGGGACGCGGAAACTCATCCCCAAATCAAATAACCAACGAAAATCCCCACGATAAACATTGCCGGAATTGCTACACATAACATCCGTGTTTGCTGTTTTGAGTGCTCTCTCCGCCGACCTTGAAACCTCGCAAGTTGCGTCGTGAAGTTCCTGGCTAAGAGGAACTTTGTAACCTTCATCTGTTGTATGTGTCATGTTCATCTCCCGTGGCACTTCCTACACTCTGCTACGGCAAACATCGCACTGTGATGCTTACCTTGTACGGGTGGACGCGGTTTCGGCGCGTACAGCAGAAACAGGCACAGGACCAAGAAAAGCATCACGCACTCGATGGCCGCGCGTCTCACTCCTTCACTCCGAATCGTTCGAGGGCCGCACGGCGGATGGCTTGATAGCACTCGTTCCACGCAGATGTTCTTGTGTGTGATGGATTCCCAGTAAATGCGGCGGGTTTCAGGCACGCGGTTAGCGCCGCATCCAGCATCTCGCGCAGGCCATCCTCGTAGGTCTTGGTGCGTTGGAAAGTATCCAACATGTGCTGCTCGGTCGCGTCCATCTCATCCTCCGTCAGCGCGGGCGCTCACGCACCTGTAAAATAGCCTCCAGTTTTTCGATAAATTCCTGCCGTTGCTTGATACCGCTCAAACGTGCATCAGCTCGGAATAGGCTCATTTTGTCGCCGATCAAGCGATAACCTTCAACCTCGCGCTCCATCTGTTCTACTTCACGGCGCGTGTCGGCAATGTCTCTTTCGATTTCGTTGGTAGGAATGTGTGTATTTCTCTCTGCGAACTTCTTACCTTGCTCATCGGTTACGCTCATCTCTATGGCCAAACCTTGTTTTCTATTTGTCTGGCGGTCGTCCCTATAGGAAGAAACCGCGTTCGCGGCGTTTTTACATTCCGTACAAATCGAAACACCAGTCGCGCCATCAAAGAGGCCCCACGGCTTGAACCCGTCACAGATAAGGCACTTCAAAATTGCCCCTACAGGGGGCGTGTCGAATCTAAGTGGTTTCATGACTTGCTCCTCCCTTCGCGGCCCAATGGCTCATTCCAAATGGCGCGTTCAACGTCGCGGAGGGCAGCAGCAGGCGTTCTGCGCAAGGGAGTTTCAACATAATCACCGTCTTTGTCCCACAGGGTTGCTGTCCAGAGCGGAGTTACGCGCCGATGATTCTTTTGGCGGTAAATCCACAGACCAATAAAGTGCTTGCCAGGCAAAATTCGCGCCATGACGCGGTTAATGATTTCCCGCTCCTGCTTGCGGTCAAAAGCGGCAAGTATGTGTGCACGGAATGTGGCACGACCCATTGTGGTTACTGTTTTATCCGATCGGCGCTTCATCTCTTCTTCCTCCCTTGTCGGCGCGGGCCGCGTTCTTTGCGCGTGAGGGGGCGCAATGCCCATTCGCCCCACCAGCTTTCGCACATGAATGTGCTACCACAAGCTAACTTGTATTCGACATTACCTGAAGGCAGATGGCGAACGGTGCTAACTATCCCAACATCCTGCCCATCTAGCAGCGCGACCACCTGCCCGACCGCGAACTTCGGCTTGCGCGGCTTCATGGGTCGAGAATCCTTTCTACGGCGCTGCGCGAATCAGGCTTCAGGCATCCCTTCCCTTCGTATCCCCGCACGATACACTCGCACCGGGGCCAATAGCGGCACAGTCGTAACCTCTTTGGTGCTGCCTTTTTCGTCTTGCGCTGCTTAGTCATGCCGCCAACTCCCGCATAATGCCTCCTCTCGATATGTGCTTGAAAGTCCTTCCCATAAAAATAGCGCAAATTGTACTGTTGTGAACCCCGTAGATTTTTGCTATGGCTCTGTAAGAGATGCCGCTTTCTCGCAAGGCAAAAAGCGTAACGACTTCATTGTCTTGAATGATAGCGCGACCGTTGTTTTGCCCGATATAGCCACCAATCCGTTTGCGGTCATTCATGTTATCTTGGTCAGTTCCGGCGTAGAGATGGCTGGGAGGTTGAAGGGCGCGGTCATTATTCTCTCCAACTTTTCGGCCACGGCAATAGCAACTTCCCCCTACCGTGAATCTGACCAAGAATGTAACCCACAAGAAATACAAAAAGGTAAGTCCCGAAGTCACTCATGTTCGCCTTCCTTTGCGCGGGCAGCGCACACGAATGAATTTAGAGACGCGGTAGCAATCTGCGGTTGTGCATCAGTAAGACCTTCTGCCCACTCGTAAAGTCCCAAGTATCCCTTCATCTCACATCTCCTTCTTCTCCGCGAGCCCGTCGAGGATGGCGCGGACGTTCGCGGCCATCTCTTGCGGCGTCATCATCACTTCTTCCAGTAGCGGTGTCGCGCGCGTCTCTACGCCATTCTGTCTCGCTACTCTCAGCCCTTCTCGAATATCCGCGACAGTCGGCATGAATCGGCAATCCTTCAACGCTTCCGAACATCCGCGCTCAATTTCCATATTCCCAAAATCAGCGAGTCCTTTTCGGTAGAGTAGGACTTGGACTTCGCTGAGTTCCACTCGGTAATGCTCTGCCAGCGCCGCTATCCATTGGCCCAAAAACTCTGGAGACGACTTGGGCATTGGTTCGGCTTCGCTGTTGAGTTTTTGTAGGCTCTCCACTTTTCTTCTCCTGCATGAAGCGGTCAAAGTTCGCGCAAAAGTACCGTAGCCTTCCACCCTGGTTCACTTCAAAGGCGTCTTCCGAGTAGAGGAAGTTTGCCCAACGGCGGTTGAACTCCTCGAAGGAAAGCGTAGGAATGCGCTTGAAGAGCTTACTCAGCGCTGTGTAGTCAGACGTGTCCCATGCAGGGGCGTTCCCGAACTTCGCCTTGAAAGTCTCAAAGGCGATGTCTTTCGCACGCGCAAGGGTTGAAGGTTTACCTTCTTCTTCTACATCTTCTTCTTTCTCTACTTCTACTTCTATGCGTCCAGTTGTACATCGTTCGGGTGTAGATTCACCACGATTGCGCCTTTCGGAGCGTGCTGTATTGCGGTATTTTTGCACGCGCTGTGCCTCAGACTGGTACTTCTGCCAGTTGCTGACGCGGACTATCCAGCCATCCTCGCCAGACATAAGTGGCAAGCGAGTTACTTGTACGCGCTGCGTCTTTTCCAGTTTTTCCAAGATTGCCGTTACTTCGTTCGGCGTCCAAGAAACCAACAGCGAACTCAGCATAGGCAGTGGATACCCTATCTTGCCCTCTGGGTCGCTGCAAATCACGCCAGCAATTCTAGACTTTCCCGCGAGAGCAATCACATCAACCCAGAAGGCCCTTTCCGCGTTGGTAAGCTCCACGCGCATCGAAGAATCAAACCAAGCGTGCGGCCAGATGCGAATCCATTTCATGCGGTAGTCGGGCATCCGTTCCATCCCTCTCTATCTACACCTAGCGGGTGTAGCTGTCAAGTCTTTTCTCGCGTCGCAGCCAGTCCGAGTTTTCCTCTTTGTACTTCACGGTTTCCTCTGCGCGGCGCTCCCCATCAGCATCTCCCACAGTACAGCACTGTTTTTTCGCGCCCGCCCACCACGCGCTCAATAGGCCGTAGATTCTTGGTGGACTGGCACGCGAAACACATCGGCTTGGACACGCCCATCTTTCGGCGCAATCGCTGGGCCAAGATTTCCTGTTCGCGGAAGGCTTTGTTCTTGCGCCGCTTTTTCATCCACGCGGTTTGATACTTACGGCTTCCCGCGCGCCCCAACTTCAGACTGCCCCATGCGGCTCTCATAGTGGCACCTGCTTGGCAATGAACTCGCTGTACGCCGGTGGGATGGCTTGGGTCAATTCTTGGTCCGTCATCCAATCAATCCCCATAGCCTTTTTTCTCAATTCAGATTCTCCTCGATAATTGATGTGCCCATGCACGCCGACTACACGAGATGGCTTCCCGTTTCTGCGTTTATCCAGTGAGCGGAACTCCCCGTTGTGCAGATGATGTGAGCATGGAGGAATCAGCAAGAATCGGGATGACTCAAATATGCGGTGACGCCGAATATCTAAGCCAAACTGTGAACCGCATAGGGTGAAGCAATTGCGCAGCGGGGCCGAAACTACGTTTTCTATTACCCAATCAGCGCCGGACGCGAGAAGCCGAATGCGTACCGCGTCAATCAAATCAGGGTGATGGTATTTTCCGGGCCTCCGCGCTCTGCATTGTTTTCCGACGGAGCTATACGCTTGACATGGTGGGCTGGCCCAGACGAAATCAAATCCCTCGAGCGGATAGACCATCGCATCGCCCAGCACGAACGTGAACGGGTAGTGCTTCTGCAGCTTGATGTCCACACCGACGATTTCCGCGTCGGGCCACGCGCGGTGCAGCCCCATTGCCGCCCCGCCAGCGCCGCAGAATAAATCAAGTACCCTCATGCCTTGCGTACCTCCAGAAACTCGCGCTTCGGTTTCGCGGCTTCGCGTTCTGATGCTTTCTCGAACCATTCGCGTATCGTGTCGGCAGCGCGGCCTTTCAGAACGTCCTCGGTAGAAAATTCCAGCGTTTGCCAGCCGCGAACAATTCCAGCATTCATCTTGGAGCGGTCGTTCTGGAAACCTGCCCCGCGATTGTGGCGGCCCTGAATCCAGGTTGCACCGTGTAGCTCGATAGCCAGCTTCTATTCGCGGCACGCAAAATCCCACGCCCATTTGCGGCCTGCTACAATCTTGTACTCTGGCTTCCACTCGTAGCCCGTATCGCGCAGCACGTCCGCGAGGAGCAATTGGGCTTCGTTTGGCTTGCGCTTCATGCCGCCAACTTTCGCATCTTCTTTGCCTTCCGCGAATCTAGCAGTTTGAGAGCCTTGCGAATCCACCGCGTAGGTATTTTTACGCGCGATGTAATCCCATGTGCCTTATCGTGTGAAAATAGGTCAATGTTTTGCATATCCACATAGAACCAACATTCTCGACGCTGAGTATCCATGCCAAGTTCAAAGTTCTCGCAGACGTAATCGCCAACTGCCCCTAACGTTAACTTTCGTGGTGCTCTCATGCTGCTGCTCCTTTTTTGATGGCCGCGCGTAGCTCCTTGGCCTTTGCCGCGAGAGTCTTTACTTTCGCCATGTCCGGCTTCTTCGCGGTCAACTCGCGCCAATGTGCCAACACCGTCTCCTCTAGCTCATCGCGTAGGTCGCTCATGCGCGCCTCTTGATGCTTTCACAGATTGCGCTAGCAACATTCACAACAAAAATGCACAGTACGGCCATCCATGCGCCAGCGGGAACGGACTTGTTCCACACGCCGAAATTTAGACCCACTATCAAGCCAATGAGTATGCAAGCCGAAAGTCTTATATCATTCATAGCTTTATCCATTTCAGGCGCGGCTCTCTGTTGTGTTTGGCGCGGTGACACGGACGACAAAGAAACTGTAAATTCGCATCTCTATCATCGCCACCCCTACCCAGAGAACGGACATGGTCTAGCTCGCAAAAGTGCTTACCCGGAATTGGCCGATTGCAGTGGTTACAATTTCCATTCCAACATCCATGCAGACGTTGGTATTGAGCTTCTTTGTCGCGCCCATGCAGCCTAACGTATGGGGAACCATCCTTGCGCATCCCAATCCATGAGCGGCGGTCAAGGAACTCTTTTGTTCTGCGCGCCGACCGCGTTGCTGCCTCATCCCTTTTTGCCCAAGTTGGCATCTACTTTTCCAGCGCCTCTCTCAGTTGTTTGCCCATGCGCGACTTGACTTCTGCGTAGGCTCGTAGCGCGAAAAGGTAAATATCCCATACTCCAAACGCGAGGATGAGACCGACACACATTCCCCCTAACAGATGGACCGCCGCGTAAAAGATTGCCACCAACAAATCATCGAACATGGTTGTGTCCCTCTTTCAGCCAGGTTTTGAATCTCTGCGCGGCCAGCGGGTCGCCGTCGCCGAAAAGAAAGGCAAAGCTGTCCGGCGCGTCGAGCATGATGCTATGCAATCCAAAGAACATTCTTTCGGCGGCGAAGGTATGGTTGTTCAACCTATTCTCGCGGCCATTCACTTTGCAAATGGCATCAAAAATCTGGCGGCGCAAGTCATTCGTCTCAGGCTTTACGCCGACCGAAAAGTTCTGGAACTTTGGTTCATTGTCACTCACTTGCGCTCCTAAGTGCGCGAAGTTGTCGCGCGTACTCAAGAAAAGCGTGTTTGCTGCCCCACATCCACAGGCACCACAGATTGAAGAAATGCTTCATCGCATTGCTGCTCCTAAGCTGATGGGCGGGCCTCCAAACCACATCGCCGCGCCGACTCGAACGGCATGGCAACCCTCTAACCTGAGGAATGCGGGGCGCAATGGACACGCCGCCCGCCCACATCCTTTCCCGCGCTTGTCTGCGTGGCAACCGCGGTTTTCTCTCGGCCGCGCGCTCCTGAACGACGCGGGAAACTCAAATGTCGGCTGTCGCTTCCACGTCCACGCTCAGCAGACGAAACTTGCGCACGCGCTCCATGCGATTTTTCTCATCGTCAAAGAACGTTTGCTTTAGAGAATACCGCTTGGCTTTTTCGACCGCGCTTCGCGCGTCACCGTTGGAAAGAACCTTCAGGTTCGACTCAATCCATTCTGGCGAGTAAGTCCACTTTTCCTCGTAAACCACATCGTAGATTCTTTTAACCGACATCTGCTTCTCCTCTCGGCGGGTTGACCGCCGCGCTACTCAAAATCCTACCTGCTCCTTCAGCGTCCCTTGCGCGGGGCCAGAACTAGGGGTTGGCTCCGGCCCCGCCTTCGGCGCTTCTGGCACTACAAGTTCGTAGCCAAATTCTTCAAACAGCGCCTGCACGTCCGCTTGGCACGCTGCGATGCTCATCCAGACCTTCTGTTTGGGCATCCAAGTCGCTAAGTCCTTTAGTTTCCGCTGTTCCTCAACAACCTTCGGCGCGGTGAACGAAAAACCATCCTTGTCGCGCCATGTAGCTGTGTAGGATAGGCGTTCTTGAGGCTGGGGAGCCGCAGGCGGGCCTTTTACCGCCGCGACAGTCTCTGCGTCCAGAATCGCGGTCTTCGCGTCTCCGGAGACGGTATCTACCTCCATTTCGTCCACGGAAGTCAACCCACAGCCAGTAGCCGCACGTTTGGCTCGATTGCTGGCTCGGCGCGAGGCCATCATGCGCAGAAAGTCCCTGTTCTTCATGGTGGACATCTTGACGGAAGCATCTCCGGCCCAGCCCTCATCGGAGTAGGTGAATGTGAACTGTTTGCGGATTTCAGCCAGCACGCCCTCAGTGACAGGGCCAGCGGCAGTCACCTTTCCAAGAGCTTTGAGGTATCCCTCTTGGTCAAAGAAGCTGATGGTCGCGTAGAAACCGCAACGGTACGAGCGCGACTGCACATCGGCTTCCTCGCTGATGAAGCGCAGTTCTTGTCCGCACTTAATCCACTCTCTTTCCTTGCAGAGATTGGCAACTTTCTGGTCGAGTCCGACGACGTTGATGTAGGGCTTGCCGCCCAGAATCGTCAGACCGTGCAGACTGATACCTTCCTGCTTACAGATTTCTTCAGCCATTGCCAGCACCGTAGAAGTTACAGCAATGTCGGATTGCAAGAGTTTCGCTTTCACAATCGCAGAGTCATTTGTCGCCATGTTCGCCTCACTTAATCATCAAAGTAGGTTGCGCCGCTTCCAGATGCGCGCCAGGTACTTCCTTGCCCTCGCTCAAATCCAGCGTCAGTTTCTCTTTGTTGAGTACCAGCTTTGGCTCCAGAACTTCCTCGAAGTATTCGCGCGGAATCATCGCTTCATTCACCACGCGCAACTTCATGCCGGACGCGGAACGAATGACATACCGCCGCGTGAAACCATCCAGACTCTTGACACAGCTATTCAGCATGTACGTCAGGATGCCCCACTTGCCGCGCTTGATTTTGGCTTCCTCATGGCGCGCGCGTTCTTCGATGGCGCGAACACACAGCCGGAGTCTGTCCACATAGGCTTGCTGAATGTCGAAGAGTGAAGCAAGGCGGTCGCGCTTCAAGAGCGTTTGTTCGTCGGTGCGGGTCGCAGGCCCGATTGCGCCGACAGCCAACTCAGCGGCCAAAGACTCTTGCACTTCGGGGTCGCACGCTTCTAACCATGCTTCAAATTCATGCTGCAACTGTTCAGCGGGAACAAAGACTGCCAACTTTTCGGTATCGCTCACTTCATCCTCCCTGATTTGCAGTTGTAAAAGGCGCGGTGGCGCACTCATACAGTTTCCAATTCCTTGATGCGCGTAGCTAGAGCTTCCAAGTGTTCGCGCAACGGCAGCATCATCGTGCGGCTTTCCAGTATGGCGCTAGCCTCTTCCAAATAGTTGCGCGGCGATTTCATCTGATACACGGTTTCCGCGTCCAGATGGGCTAAGTAAACCTCGCGCTCAAAGGCGCTCATAGATTTGCTCCGCCTCGCGGTTCTGTGATTATCACTTTCGGCGTGAGGCACACATTTAATATCGGACGCAATTGCTCATTCATCACCGCGAGCTGGTACGCGATTTCCAGTAAGGCCACGTTCCGCGTGTGTTCGATTACATCTTGATATTTGGCATCGCGCGCTGCGTGCATTTCAGCGTCAATGTTTGCTTTGATTTCTTCGCTGGTCACTTGGCACTCTCCTCTGACACCGCCGTGCAACACACCAGTAAACCTTCCCGTTCCCTACGATGATAGTCTGCATGGCACGGTAAACACATCCACCGAACCTCTAGTGGCTTTGAATAGTCATCATGGTGGCCGTGCAATTTAGATTTGAGCGTCGGTTTTTTGCAGATTTCGCAGTGTTCTGGCTTAATAATTCTTCCATGTGCTACTGCATCTGTAAGGATTCCTCGTGCTTTGCCCTTTGGGGTATGGCTGCGCAATTTGGCGGCAGCAAGTACATAGGCGTGATTATTTTTCGTCCATGCACGCAGCCTTGCGAGTCGTTTTGCGCGATTTTTGTGATGAGACTTACGGGCAATCGCGTTCGTTTCCGCGCGGAACATCGCCCGCCTTCTTGCTGCGCGTGCCCTCCCCGCAATTCGATATGCCTCAGTCCCCTTGCTTGGCATCTTCAAGTTTCTCCAGTTCGTCGGCGCTGTAGCATCCATCTCGAATCTCAGTGAACTCGAATCTGACACAAGGATTTCCGTACTCGTCCACCGCGATAACCACACCCCCGCATCCAGTGAAGGGAATAGCAGTTTCTTTCACGCGGACCTTGTCACCAGCTTTGAACGCGGTCATGGCGTCACCACTAGCAACGCATAGGCCCACGCGCACAGGAAGACCACACAGGCCCAGATGATGCGGCGGTGCATGGCCTCGGATTTATGTTGCGCCGCGTCGCGCTCCAAAGCTGCCAGCAGTTCCTCATCTACAGGGACGTGCTGGCCGAGCGGTCTTACATAGGACATACGGAAGCGTTGCGCGGTCATGGTTTCCTTTCCGGAGGGACGGCGGCAACTGAGGTTTGCGAGTACTTCGCCGTGGTTGCTGTCCGAGTAGGGTTATCTGACGCGCGCCGTCCCTCCTCTTCTTCAGAGTCGCACTCTGAGAGAATCCTGTCCTGCGCGTAAATCTCCATCCAAACCTCTTGCGCTTGTTCGGAAGTCGTCATGGGCCAACCCCCAAGCGCATCCGTAGCCATTCGCTGAGCTTCATCTTGGCCCATGCTGCGGACTTTTGAAGCTCGCGCTTGGCTTCTTTCGTAACTCGGAAGATTACGGTTTCTTTGTATCGGTCTCTCATAATGGCGACTTGTAATGCTTTTCGTAATACTTGTCAAGCGAAATCGCAAACTATTTTGAGCCGTGTTTTCAATCACTTACCTTTTCGCTGTGCAAAAGTTTGGAACTTTGCGTGCTATACTCCTGTTTGTGAGAACAGAAGGGGTAGTGCAATTCAAGAACACACGTCTTAGCTTTTGACTTCTGCATTGTCTCTCGCTCGGATTGCAGTTACGATTGCTTCGGTTAAGCATTCGTTCGCCGCGAAGAAAACCTCATCTTCCCAGACAGGTTGCGCGCCGTCGAGCAAGCCAATCTCCCACTGCTTGCGCACAAACTCTCTCGCGCGCGCCAGGGAATGCACAAGCTCATCTAGTTGGTGAAACGTAGGCATACTTTTGTCCTCGCGCAATCCTCATGGACAGGCCGCGTAATCACCGGCAGTCGGCAGTCGTCACAAATGGGACGCCGGATAGCTGGCGGCGCGCCGAGCAGCAGGTAGAGCCAGAGGGTAATCATTTGTGCTTCTCCAGATAATCGCCCCATTGTGTTGCCATCGCGTCGGCAATTCCTTGCAGGGTACGGCTGCGATTCTTCCATCTCTTCGGTGACGGTGGTTCCTTATGCACCCGCGCCTCTCTCCCGCTGACAATCCTGGTTGGCACAAGTAAGGGAAGATTCTTTAACCACAGGCAGGTTGCTTTCGTTTCCCCATGCCCGAACTGCCAAGGCTGAATTATATCGTCCTCCTGCGCTGCTTCTCTTCGGCTCTCCCGCGCTCACTTCCCGAAGGGTTTCAGGGCGGCACACAACGCTTCCGCATTCGCTTTGCAGGAGCCACATGGATGCTTGCCATACTCGGACAACGCACCCTGAACCATTCGCGTTGCCGCCTCCACCAGCGCCCGGACTCTTGCATCCGTCTCTACTAGGTCGGCGAACTCGCGCTCAATTTTGTCCGCCCCATTCCTGGTCGCCGCTTCTTGATTCTCTTGGCGGAATCCATCCGTGTAAGTGGCAAGTGTTTCTATTGCTGCTGCAATGGCACGTTCTCGAACTGTCCTCGCGTTGCTCATGGCTGCTCCTTTGCTCCGAAGGGTGCGAGTGCGGCACGTAATTTCTCTTCTGCCTTTGTGCGCGGCAACCCTTCATAAATCGCGTCTCTGAACGCGAAGTATTCCTGCGCCGCCTTCACCAACGCCCTTACGAGGCTGTCGCTCATCACCAAGTCGCGCACATTAAAACCCATGGACTCGCGTTCCGTATGTTTATGTTCAGCGAGAGAGTATCCCTTACAGACAGGACACCACTCGTTTTTCTTAGCCCACATTATGCCCCCTTGCTTCTTTCGCTTTCTGCGCCTAGCGCGGCGCTACCTGTCCAGCAAAGCTATCTCCAATCAGGCTTTGCGCGGAAGAAACAACGCGATTAGCCTGAGTTCCAAGCCCTTGATAATTGTGTCTAAGCTCACTTTTTCATCGCGCAGTTTTTTGACCCATTCTAGGGCATCCTTGAAGCCGGACTTGTAAGCACAGACGCCACACTCGCCCTTGTTAGATTCGGCTGTATTCAACTGCTTTGTCGTGTAGTGCTCCTTACAGCGGATGCTCAAGACAGATTCGATCCCAGCATCGAACGCACTTTGACAAGCGGTGTTTGAAAATGGGTGATAAACAAGTCTGCAATCAATTCGCGTTCCATCCTATCCGATGCTCGTTGTAGTGCCCGTTGGAAGATTTGCCAGTAAAACATACTGAGATTTAGCTGCTGGTCTAATCTTCCGTAGTTGGTCAAATCTCTCATCGTTTCCTCGGGTAAGTCTTATGCAGCAAGGCATTGTCTATTCGCTGGTTGGTCAGTTCTTCCAACGCCTCCACGATGTAGGGGAACGCCTCTTCGATAACTGCGTCTTTGTTCAGCACGACCTTGAATTGCGTCAGCAGAGACCGCAAGGACTCCATGTTGGTGCTTGGGCAAACGCGGTGGTGTGGCCCTTTCTTTGTGCGCCAATAGCGTTGGCCCTTTTGAATGTCAAAATTGCAGCGAGTGCAAATCATTCGGGAGCCTCATCAATTTTACGTTTCAGGCATGAGCGGTGTACGGCTGCCACTAACGACACATCCACGTTGTCGGATGCCGAGGAAATCTTCACGTCAAGCATGGGGTTGGTAAGGCTCGATTCGGCCTTCCGACAAATGTTGCAGGGGATTGTATCCTGGCCGCGCTTGAAAATGCTGATACTCATTTTACTTTCCCTCCTTGCGCGCATAGGCAATGAACGTCCTAGCCTCTGCTACCCACATTCGGTAGAAGTCTAGCAACACCTTTTCATTGGGAACAAAATCTTCGACTAAAGATTCAATGTGTTCACAAGCGCGTTCTAATTCATTCAACGCCCGCCCAAGAATCTGCCCGCGTTTCTGCGCAAGGTTCATTTGGCGTACTCCTTCACGCTCTGAGAGGGGATATTTACGTTTCATGAGGTGTCGCCCATTCGACCACATTTACCTGTTTGGTGTTTAGGGCAATTGTGACGGGTATGCCGCTTGGGTACATGGGAAGTTCTGTCTGAACCGTTAGATTGCAATTCTCTGCGCCTTCGTATAAATGAGTCACGATGGCGCGAATACTTACGGTATCGCCAACGTTCACTATCTTGCCTTCCAAATCATGTGGCATGTGTGTTCTCCTTCAACTCAATAGAATGAATGACTCCAAGTCCAAATAGGCGTTATTTCTGGGAACGGCTCACCTTCTTTGGGGCATTCCCAAGTGGCGCTTTCGAGAAGCAGGCGCCATACTTTTTTGCCTTGGTCAAATTCAACGTGACGCAGGGAAACGTCCTGTGGCAAGTTACTGGTAGCCGCATGTGTGCTTAGTAGGAGCCGATTCACCATGTTGGCGTCTACTAGTATCCAACGACAGCTCATGGGTGTTGGTCCAGCAATTCTAACTCCGCGTCTCGTAAAGTGTCTATCGCATTCGCTATGCACTTGCGCGCATCGTCACATTGCCAGCCTACATTCTTGAACGTCGGGTGTGTCTTAAATGGGTACGCTTTCTGCTTAATCTCATCATCCACAAGCCCCAGTTTGTCTACCGCGTGAGCGATAGCGGATAACAAGTTTAAGCGGTCTAGCTGATTGCTCATTGCGTCTCCGTTCCAGAGCCCGTGCACGTGAATCCGCCATCCTTGCCTGGCCCATGCGTCACAAACCTGTTTGTGCCTTTCTGTAGCCATATCACGCGGCCACAGACATTACAAACGGCGTCAGGAGTGTTCCTGATTACGCGCTCGATGGGTGTCTCGTTAATCTTGAATGAGAACCAAAGGTTTGAGTGAACATGCGCAGTAAACCCACCATTCTGCTCGGTGAGACTTGCACCCTCGGCTAATTCGCGCCGCAAAGTTTCTCGTGGCGAACGAGTCAATTGTGGGTCGCCATCTTTGAGCACTTCGCCGCGGAACTGATTCCCCAACGTATAGCAGGTGACATCTTTCACTAAACTGAGGATGTGCTTACATTCTTTTGAGTTACGTCTTATCCTTCGCATCCGTTCCTCCTGTTCAGCGGATTGGCTCCAAGTCGCAGGGGCGGAATTGTCCTCCCGCAGCGTGAATCCACGGGGTCTTGCGTTTCCCATTGTAGGTGATTTGCTCTACGATGATGATAATCGGCACTTCTGAGCCGTCAGGCATCAAAGATGATTCTCGAACGTGTGCCCTCACTTCGAGTACTTGTCCGACATAAATGGCATTGGCTCTCAACTTTGACCTCCCTCGCGTAAGAAACGAGATACCTGGTTGATGTCAAACTCGCGCACGGGAAGAAGTGAGTCGTTGCCTGCCACGCCCGCCGCGCGCCCACCGCAATACATCGCTACTTCCCATTGATTCAGGTGCGGCCACCGAGCTTCTACCTCAGACGATTTTAGCGCCGTCTTGGACTCGTCGCCATGAAAGTATCCCATGCAAAACGCTGCTTCTTTGCGTGTCATCGCGCACCCCCTGTTAGACTGGCTTAGACTTCTGGCCCCTAGCGGACTTCGGTTCGCGCTTGCTTGTATTTGGCCGTTCTCTTGTGTGCCCTAATCGCCTTGATGAGCGGGGCAAGTTCTTCCGCTGTGCCGCGAACGTCGAAAACGTGCGAGTAGTCCAAGAAGTTACCCCATACGGTGATTTGTCCTTCGCGGTCGCGCATGATGAAATTCCCATACTTCTCGAAGCGCGGGTCTAGCACATTTGTTTGTAACCGCGCGAACAGAGTTTCTATCGGTTGTGGGCCTTCGCCGCCCCAGGTGCTTCCGTTGCTTAGGATTTCCATGTTCGCTCCCTTGCGGCCCTTACGCGTGGCCGCCACGCTCCCTGCTTAGACTTGTGAAGCAAGCTGACCGGAACGCCGCTGCTCACCTTAGTGGCCCCCTTCCTTTTTCCCACCCAAACCTTCGTTGATTCTCGTTGATAAAACTGGCGCAATTTGTAACAAGCATCACAGCTACAGGGACACCGCAACTGCCAAACTCCGATAGCTAAAAGGCAGTCGTAAACGTCGGTTGCTTTACTCATCTATTCCCCCAACGTCCATATTGCAAGTTCCCATTCTCCGCCAAGCGGAAGGTTCAATTTCCAATGGTCTGCCGAAGAGAAGCGGGACGCGCTATCCCTGTCAACCCACCCCTGCGCGTTATTCCAATAGAGCGGCTGCGAGGTTTCGCTGTCTGTTTGCGTGCGACTTCTGATAATCCAGCGTTTTTGCACTTTCATGCCCTTCGCCCAGTATCGCAAAGATTCCCGCGCCCTGTCTTAATTGCGGTACGGCACTGGTCGCATCCAATTGCATGCGTGCGAGTCCTTTGTTCTGGTGTGACTTCTGTCTCGATTTCGATTGATACCAAAATGCGGTCTGGACTCATGTATTGAAGGGCCGCAAAGCGCGAAGCTTGCGCCGCGTAAACAGTCGTACCCTTAATTACAAAATGGCGATTAGTGCTCCATTTTGCAGACTCCACAAGGCCATCAATAAAGGCGCGCAATTCAGGCTTGAAACAGTACTTTCCCGCGCGGTCGCCAAAGAAAGCACCTTGTCCCTTGTTGTCGATGTCAATCGTATCTGGCGTGTATCCCATTCGCTCCCCCTCTCCGCCCGTAGCGCCGGACGGTGCGCGCTGCCCCTCCCTAGTAGTATGAAAACTGATAGTCGTGTCCCGAATGCTCTAGCTCATAGCGCGGTACATCGTACACAAACACAGTGCGCTTGCACGTCCGACAATAAGCTAGGGTCACTGTTTTTAGTTTGGCCACGGTTTTATCACGGTGTTCACGTGCCTTAGCATCCGCTTGTGCTTTGTCAAAATCGCGCATCTCATCCCCCTACCGGCGAAGCGAGAGACTAGCTACGCTATGCCCTGTACGTGTTCATAATCAGAATCACAGGCCACTTCTGACTTTGGAGCAACGCGCCCAGACTTCCTTTCGCAATTGTCGCACAGTGGCTTGCCATCCTTGAACCAAAGCAGAAACGCGCCCAGCATCCGGCCACACACGCTGCAAGGTTCGCGGTAGATGGCGTACTTGATATAGCGGTCAGCGTAGCGGCGCATGTTCGCCCAGAACTCCTCTGGTGTATTGCCGGAGAGTTTGGCATCTGCGCCGCGAACGAAGAAAGTAGCTTGCGGCATCTGATTTACCTCGCGCACTACTAAGAGCACTTGCGCGGCCAAACGAAATTCGCGCGTATCACCTTTAGAATCAAACACTGTATACCCGCGCACACAACGAAAAGGACAAATCGCGCCTATACTAAAGGACAAATAGTGTCTAGAGAAGAGCAAGTGTTAACCTGCATCCGCATGAGAGAATTGACCTTGCCCGCGCATAACACGCCCAGAATTATTATCAGACAGCGGACAATCTGCGTCTCCAGCGCATCACCAGTGCTTGTCCTTTCGTTCGCGCGCCTCAAGCCTTCTCAGCATCAGCAATCCACACTCACGCGCTTCCCCGCGTATCATGCGCTCAACACTGACCTACTAGGTCAAGCACCGAGATCCACGATGCAACGTACTAGGACTACACGGAATCGCTCATTTGTGTCTTTTACGCAACACTCCAAGCACTGGACTATAGGTAATCACCCTACAAATGGTAGAGATTCAACATTTCGTGTGTGTTCTGACACGATTTGCAAGTTAACAGTTCATACGTAAACGGACGTATGCAGTGGTAACGCGCTGAACAGTAAGCACTAGCGAGTTTATGCAGAATTATGCAGCACTTTTATACATTATCAGGTGAGAGTGCTAACGCATATCAGCCGCGAATCACTCGCCAAACCACTGCTAGACCGTACCAGGATCCAATCCGCGCCACATCCGCGCACGATTCGCGCACATCAGACCGGTTTATGAGCTAATGCGTGTGTGCTCAGTGAGTTGTCTAATCTATACTCCATAGGTAGGGATTCGAGAGGGTAGGGGCTGGGCGCAGGCGGCCACCCGTCTCTAGCTTAAGTGTGGGCCCCAGTTCTCCAGGCACCGTCATTTTCCAAAAAGGAGTCTCGCGGCGAAATAGTTCCAGTATTTTTGAAGCTCAGTACGATTTTCCTTGACATCGTATTCCAGTTGGCTTATATCGGAATACAGTGAGGAAGCTACACGAAGACGGGACAGAGGCTTTGCGGGTGCGAATACCGAAGCCGTACATGGAGGGGTTGAGGAAGCTCGCGGTGGAAGGGAGAACGTTAAGTGGGGTGGTCAGGGAGGCGCTGGAGCGGTATTTTGGGGTTGGCGCGGAGCCGTCAAGACAGGAAGGTGGCCGGCAAGAGGCTGCTGTGCCGCGCAAAGTGGCTCCAGAGCGGCGCGAGAGCCGGTCTAAGGCGGTAGAAGAGGCGCTGGCGAGCACGGGGGTTATGTTCCCCAAAGCCAAGTGGAGGAAACGATGAAGAAGCTACTTTTGGTGGTAGTCGCGGTTACGCTGTTGGCTGGTTCTGTGGGGGCGCAGAGCAAGAAGCGCAGGGTCGCGGACAAGAAGTTCTGGATTGCAACTGCGGTCATCGTCGCTGCTTCAGCCCTCGATGTCGAGTCTACCATGCACTGGCAACGCGCCTGCCCAGCCTGTCGAGAGATGAACTCATGGCTCTATGGCAAGCGGCCATCCCGAAAGCGCATGTACCTGACGCTGGGAGCCATTACTGGACTGGAGGTCTGGGGCATGTGGTGGGTGAAGCGCGACGACATGAAACAGGGTACAAAGGTCTGGGTGGTTATCCCTGTTCTGCATGCGGGAGCGCACAGCGGGGCCGCCGCGTACAACTACTCTAAAGACTTCCCCAGAACCTGTCCGGCGCTGGGAGCAGGGTGCGCGCGGCCATGACTGACACGGAAGAGATGCAGCGCGAGCGGGAGAGCTTCGTGGCGCTGGACTTGATGCGCTGCGCGTCCTGCGGAAGGGTGTATTTCGTGCGGCGCGGGAAAGAACCGGAGATTTGTCCTTGCGGAGGGGAACTGCTGTTGAGCGCGGAGGCGAAGACATGACTTTCCTTCTGTACTTGTTGCTGGCTTACACGCCGGACGCGGTAAAAGGCCCGACCTGCCAGCCCATGTGCGTCTGGGGCCAACCCTGTCAGCCCTGCTACGTCGAAATCGTCAGGCCGCAGCATACCAATATCGGCGGAAAAACAAAGCGTGTAAAAACTTATACGTGGTAAACGCGCAACACTTTTTGTGGTATGAAAACCACAGTTAACAAATAATCCTTGACAGAATAGCTTTTAGGGTTTCTACTCTCCGCGTGGACGAGACTATTCGTGTCGAAAGCACAACACCTGAAACATCCGTAACAAAATCTCCCCGCTCTCGCTCCCATCTTCTGAAAGCACTTCAGCCCGATACCTACGGCACTGGCCGCTGGACATACAACGGTAAGAATCTTCGCAATGATGAAGTAGAAGCCCTCACCGACAAGGGCGTGGATTGGGTAAAAGATTTGATGCCCGATGGGAGATTGAAACTTCCTAAATTTCGGTTTCATCGTAAGCCGCAGAAGAAGCAACTAACTCCCCAGCAGTTGCGAGAAAATGATGCTGACCGCCGTGCTCGGTATGATGCCCTTACCAGCGACCCCAAGCCAGACTACTTTGAATGGGCGGCAATGGAATCTCGCAAAGAGCAGTTTGCCCAATTGGAACGTGACGCCTTTTGTGCTAACCGTCCCTCTGACCGCCTGAAAGCTATCGCTACACTCTTAGAGTTCTCGAAAAGCAAGCCCAAGCAGACTATCGGCGTAGAGACAGACACCAAAGAAGTGTCTATTGACCCCAAAGAACTTCTGGAATTTGCGCTGCGCGAAAACGGCATCGGCCTGACTGCCGACCAGTTCAAAGAATTAGCAGAACAGAGGAAAGCGTGAGCATCAACATCGGAGATGAGGTTTTCTTTGCGCGCGGGGACAACATTCTGGTTGGAACGGTGGCAAAGGTTCTTGGCGCACAACTCCGCGTCGAGTTCAAAGACTTTGTTCTATTGAATGAAAACATGGTTGTGCCTGTGCCAAAAGAGAAACCAGTGATTCTTGCGCAATCTGGGAAGGAAGCGCCAACTACGATGGTGCAAAAGAAGAAGAAAAAGTGAACCTGGAACGAGCGAAACTCTCGGCCATCAAGGAAGCCATCTGGCGCGCGAAACCCGAAGTCTATTTCGAGGACTGTCTGAAGGTGCGCGATAAAGTGTCCGGCAAAATGGTTCCTCTGCACCTGAACCATGCGCAGAGAGAAATACAACTCACTATCAATGAACAGCGCCGCCAGAAAAAGCCCGTAAGGATTCTGGTTCTGAAGTACCGGCAAGGCGGTATTTCCACTCACGCGGCTGCAAACCTGTTCCACAACTGCCGTTTCTTCCCTGACGTGTACATGACCGTCTCGCTCGACCTCGACTCTTCTGAGCACATCTTCGGCATCACCGACAAGATGTACTTCTACCTGCCCAAAGAAGAACAACGAAAGCTGCCTACCGATGCGTCGAACCGCAAAGAAATCAAATTCTCCGAGCCGCACGGCGGGAGAATCGTTATTGAAACAGCAGGGAAGTCCGCCGCAGGCCACTCTTACACTCTAAGGGGTCTGCATCTCACAGAGGTTTCACGCTGGCCTGAAGGTACAGACGACGCTAGGGCTGGTCTTCTCAACTCTGTCCCTGACACACGCGACTCCATCGTTATCGTAGAGTCTGTAGCCAACGGCATGAGTGGATGGTTCTATGACCAGTGGCACGCGCAGGACACTCAGTACGCCAAAATCTTTGTGCCGTGGTTCTGGCAGGGTGAGTACAAAACCGAACTGCCCATGTCTGCCGAAAAGTACCAGGCGCAACTCACGGACGAAGAAAAGAAAATGGTCGCGCGCCACGAATTGAGCTTGGAACAAATCGAATGGCGCAGGCAGACCCTCATCAACAAGTGCGACAAGGATGAAGAGAAATTCAAGGAGCAATATCCCTCCCATGCGCAAGAAGCCTTTCGGACTTCGGGCAATACTTTCTTCCATATTCCAACGCTGGACAAAATCGAAACTTCCGCTCCCACCCGCGGTGAGCTACGAGTCTGCGAAGACCTTAGCGGACGCGAAGAAATCCGCTTTGTGCCCAACACACAGGGACTTCTCCGCCTCTGGGCGCGGCCAAAAATCTCCAGTCACTACGTCCTCGGAGCCGATGTTGCCGCAGGCATCGAAATTGACGGCGCTCCAGCCAACGACAAGAACGATTATTCAAGCGTGGATGTTGTTGACCGCGCGACCGGAGAACAAGTCTGCCAGCTTCACGCACGTATTACCCCGGACGAACTTGGACGGCAACTTGCCCTGTTGGGACGCTGGTACAACCACGCTTTCATCGGCGTTGAACGTAACGGCTACGGGATGCACGTTCTAGAAACGCTGATGAACGATGAGAAATATCCCAGCCATCTGCTCTATCGGCAGCAAGTGATGGATGAAACCACGCGCAGGCCTACGTCTAAGATGGGATGGAACACCACCAAAGCGAATCGCAAGACGCTAATGAGCAATCTGGACATGGCGGTCAGGGGGAATGAAGTGCTTATCTCTTCCGCTGACACGGTGGACGAAATGCGCGCCTTTGTGGTGAAGCCCGATGGGAGAATTGAAGCCGGGAATGGGCGTAAGGACGACAGAGTCTTCAGTCTGGGAATCGCGGTGGAAATGACCGCCAGCGCCCCGCCGATGGATGGCCGCGCACTGGAGCTTGCCACGCCAAAGGTTGTGAAGTGGAGTCCCGCGAAAACTTTGATTGAGCATTACAGGACAGTCCGATAATGCCTCAGCCGCCCTGCACGCAATTGAAGCTCACCGACGCGGAGAAGACTCGCCTGAAGTCGCAAATCACCGACGACTATCAGGATGATTCCGCCGACTTCGACAACCGCAACAAAGCTCTCCGTCGCTGGTATCGTTTGTGGCGCAACGCGATGGATACCAACGGCTTCCCCAATCAGGAGTCGTCCAACTTCTCCATTCCTCTGTGCTTGTGGATTATCAAAGCGATTCTGGCGAAGGAACTGGATGCACTTCTAGGAGAAGAAAGCGAAATCGTTGTTACGCCGATTGGGAAGTCTGATTCTACGCGGCAGGAAAAAGTAAAGAAGTGGCTGAACTGGCGCATCAAAAATTCCCTGAAGCTCTACACGCCATTCTACGACTACTTGCTTCAGAAGAGAATCTTCGGAACGACTCTGGGCTATCTGCGCTGGGAAACCAAAACTCGCATGGTCAAGAAAATGGTTGCTGAGCCGCAACCAGACTTGCCCGTGGAAGATGTTGACCCCATGACTCAGCTTCCGATGGTGAGGATGGTTCCGCAAGAACCAATTATGGCTCCCAAAGAAGTCGAAGTAATAGACTACGATGGGCCGGAACTCACTGTTGAGAACCTGGAAGATTGGATTTTCCCCGCCAACGCAAAGAATCTGGAATGCGACCACTTCATCCGCATCCTGAAAATGACTACGGATGAAATGCTGGACTGGGCCGAAGCGGGAAAGCTGGACAAGAAAGTTCTGGAGAATGAGGAAATCTGGAAGAAACTTCGGCATCTCGCGGAAACCGGGCATCCTGACCAGAACATTACCGGCACGGAACGCGAAATCACCGAAGAAAAGAAAGCACAGGAAGGGTTGCCTTCGGTTCCTACAGGGCGCGAAGAAGAAATCCTCGTTCATAACTGGGTGGGTAAATTCAGACTGGGCGTGAAGGATAACGGAACGGGTGGGGACAAACGCACCACGGAAATCGTGGTCTTCTGGCAGCCGGATTTGCACGAAATTCTTGGCGCGTGCAGGCTCATAGACATTTTCCCTGATGGACGAAGACCGTTCATCATCTCGCAGGCCACGCGCGACGTGAACAAGATTTGGGGCATTGGCGACTGCGAGATGCTGGAACCCATCAACAACGAAATGGATGCGCTGCATCAACTAGCAATGGATGCGGGCGCAGGTTCTATCGGGCCGGTAGTCTTCTATAACCCCGCGAGTGGATACAATCCTCAGAGTCACAAGATTGAACCGTGGACGGCTATTCCTTCCACAGACCCGAACGGCATCAAGGTTGTCAACCTTGGACAGATTCAACTCGGCCCATACGTTCTGTTGATGAACCAGCTTATGTCTTTCGCAGAGAGACTGAGCGCCATCACCGACCCTCAGCTTGGCAGGCAGTCTTCGCAGCCGAACGCGCCTAGAACTTTGGGACAGCAGCAGATTCTACAGGGCGAAAGCAACACACTCTTGCTTCTCGGTATTCGTTTGGAACGCGAGAGCATGAGAGAACTTCTGCAACGAATCTGGGACATGGACAAACGCTGGCTGCCCAAGCCGTACTTTTTCCGCGTGACGGAGGAAGACCCCGGAGACGTGCTGACCGAAGAAGACATGATGGGCGAATATGACTTTGATATTGGCCCGGTCACGATGGTTTCCAATCGCGCGCAGCGGATGCAGGAAACCATGCAACTTCTTACGGTTCTCCTGCAATCGAATGTGCCTCCGGCTGTCATGGCGCTGGTGAAGAAGATTGCCGTCAAACTCGGACACCCTGACGTGGCGAAACTCCTGCCCGACATGGACGCGATGAAACCTCCGGAAAAGCCGGAAGAGGAAAACACTCGGTTGATCCAGGGAGAAACGGTTCCCGTTCATCCGATGGACAACCATCCTGAGCATATCGCCAAGCATGAAGACCTCGCGGCCAGAATCGAAGCCAGCGTGATTGCTCTGCCGAATGGGACACAGATTGAAGCGGAATCTTTGAATCCGGGCGTCGTAGGACGTATTCGAGCGCATGTCGCACAACATCAGCAAGCCATGAAACAAGGCGTAACGGCTGGTATGAATACGATGACGCCCAGGAATGGAAGCGGGACGCAACTCACTCCCAATGTGCAGCCCGCGCAAAAGCAGAATCAGAACATGGGCGCGCCGCCTGACTTGCTGGCGAATCTCAGGAACCAGTTGGGCGCGATGATGAATCAGGGAGGGCCGCAAGGGTGAGTTTCACCAAGAGCGATATAAACGACTTGGAAGAGAATTTCGCGTGGCAGGACATCCGCGAGCGTATGGAGAAGATGCTCGAAAAGGCCGACGTGGATATTGAGAATCAGGACAGTTTCTACCACGGGAAGGCCGTAGGCGAGAGGTCAGTTTTGCGCGTGCTTCTTGCATTGCCAGAGGAACAGCGGCGCATCGTTGGGAATGAAGGGAAAGTAGCGGTCAAGATTCGATGACCATGACGAGTTCATTTTCGGGAAAGTTTCAAGGCGGTAGAGGGATGAAGACGAAACGCAGCAGCGGAACAAAGATGAAGATGATGGCGCATCCTCATGTGGCAGAGTGTTTGAAAGGACATGAGCGCGACATGTGCGACCCGCCATCGCCCAAGAAAAGCAAGGTGGGGAAAGTGATGCGCGAGTTCAAGCATGGGAAGTTGCGTAGCGGCTCGAAGCATGGGCCGAAAGTGAAATCAAGACGGCAAGCCGTCGCAATCGCCATGAGCGAAGCGGGCCTTAGCCGCAAACGAGGTTAGGAGCCACTGATGAACGATGCAGAAAAGACGGTAAGCGACAAACTACAAACTCTCGGATGGAAAATAATCACGAGGGGGTGGCCCGATTTTCTCTGCGTGAGGAGAAACGCGAAAAATCCAAGTAGAGTTCAGGTGATGTGTGTAGAAGTCAAGGCTGGAGGAGATTGGTTAAGCGAACAGCAGGCAATTGTACATACGTTCCTGCGTAAAGCGGGAATCCCCTGCACTGTGATTAAGGTTGAAGAAGTCGGGCAGTTCAGTGCCGAGAGGGTGAAAAGTACGACAGTCAGGTTCAACACTCTTGCCGACAAACCAGAGTTGATTATCGAAACGGAGGATTTCGATAAACGCGGTGTTCCGCTACAGAACAAAGTCGCTGAACTTGAGAGGAAACTAAGCAAAGCAGAGGAAAGGATAAGACAATACGAGGTTTTAATCCTGAAAGGCAAATCGCAGGACGACGACTGCGTAAAAACGTCGTAGCCAAAAAGGAGAACAATGGACGACCCAAATGCACCACCGATTGCACCATCACCACCGGAGCCACCTGCTCCGCCACAGGACGCACTCGACCCCGATGGCGTGCCTTGGAAAAACCGCGTGTCAGAATGGCAGCGGAAAGCACAAGAGGCTGAAGCATTGGTAGAGAATTACAAAGTCGCACTGGGCGCGCAGACGCAGCAGAGACAAACTGCTCCCCCCGCGCCTGTACCTGACAACTTGGATGAACTGGAAAAGCAGTTCGATGAGCCGACGCGGAGATACATTGACCAAAAGATTCGCCGCGTCGCACAGGAAGTCGCGGAGCAAACAGGCTACAAGTTTGTCTCTCAGGCTGGCGTGCAGAACGAATTGCAGGCTGACCCAGAAATCGCGCAGGAGGCCCAGAAGCAGTATCAAGCCCTTGCAACGAATCCTCTCTGGGCGCGGGCTGACGATGTGTTGAAGCAGGAACACGCAGTTACCGCAGCAAAGGCAGTCGTAAACGCGCGGCGCATGTCCAAAGGAAGGGAAACGCAGACAGAGGAAGCACGACGGGAAGCGGAACGTGCGCTTGCTAATGGTGCAAGTTTGCCCGGAACACGCGGAGCCTCGCCGCCACAGCCGAAAACGAAGGAAGAGTACATAAAGACGTTCATGGCCGATGCGCAGAATGTTGCGGACTTCCGTACCGCCTATGGACGAAAACTTGACCCGTTCTCAGCAGAGGGGCAGAAGGCGTTCCGCGAAGCAGCGGAGATTGCCTATGACGTTGGGCCAAAAGGAATGTGGGGTGGTAAGACCGCCGTTGCTACGCGGATTCTAGAAGAGGAGAACAGACAGTGAGCGAAACCAACGTCGTAGTGCCCACACAAGAAGTACCGAAGAAGCGGCGCGGAATGCCGAAAGGCGGCTGGCCGAAGAAGGATAATCCCACCGTAGAAGTGACGCGCAACAAACTTCCTATGGCTATGGATGGCGAGGCGCTGAGAAAGTTTGCGTACAAGGGGACACCGGGAGAAATGGAAGAGTGGGAAGGTGACGAAACCCGTTCCGCTATGCACACGCCGAAAGAAATTCGGGACGCCTACCCAGAACTCACATTCCGGTATGTTTCTGATTATAGCATCCGGACGCGCGGGAAGAATTACCGTGGCTGGCAGAAGTTTTCTGATAACAACTACCCAGAAGGCGTGAAACGTGGGAACGATATGTTCCTCGCGGCCATGCCCAAAGAACGCGCGCAACGCTATCGGGACAAGGTAGCGGAGGATTCTGTCCAGCGCATTCGTTCGCAGCAGGAAAAGTCCATACAATTCCTGGCATCCGAAGGGGCGATGTCACAGGAAGAGGTTGACGCCGTGGCGCGTGCTAATAATCGTTCCGACCTTGTTGGTTCTAGGGGCGGACTTATCGTGGGAGTACGACCCACCACAAAAACGCGCTTCGGGAAAAGAACCGTAACTGGTGGCGTAGGACAAAGTGGAATGAGCCGCGCAGAGGCTCACGACCATATCCGCCGCGAAATCGCAGAGCGCAAGAAGAACCGCGTCTATTCGTTTGGAAAACGATGAACACCGTAGTCCAACTCGTGCGCGTGCGCTGTAAGACCTGCACGCGAAGCTGTGCGCCAAGCGAACTTCTTGCGGGTTTGTGTCCCGTGTGCCTTGTGGCGCGCGCGGACAATTTCAACGGATTCGTTTCGGGGCTTGTCGCGGAAGAAGGCAGGAAATGCGCTGAGTGTCCGAACCGATTAGATAGCGGAGCGTACCTTCATTGGGACGTGACCGCCAATTCGTTTTGCTTGCTTTGCATACCGTGCTCAGAGAAGGCCATTTCTACAGCGGGCCAATATCGCGGTACAGAGTTCGGTTACGCAAAGAAGGCAATGTAAGTCCACAAGGAGGGTACTTTGGCAAACGCAGACCGGCCAAACGGTTTCATCTACGTGGCCAATCTGACAGGCGGGGGTGAGTACATCGAACACATGACTCATGCTCTCGCCGACACCGTAGCGATTGGGCGCGGAGATTTGGTCACGCCCACCGGCGCGGCGCGCACGGTTGAGCAGTATGACAACAACGACCCTGTGTGGGGGCTGTCACTTTCTTATGTGGCTCTCTCCACGCTGGGCTATCCCGACGTAATCCATCTGAACCACACGTCGGTTCTGGAGGCGCAGGAAGACAGCGGTGGGGGCGCGGCTGACTTTATCGCAGCAGCCGACCAAGGCTTGAACGCGCAGATTGTAGTCGCTGCGGCCAACACAACCACGGGGTTGTCCAACATGGAAGTTGACTCCAACACGGCGGCTACGACTACGACCCTTGCGTTGCGCCTGTTGCGTCCTGTTCCGCGTCCGGGCAACACCGTGGCCGCAATCAACTGTCGTTGGTTTGTGACTCCGCTGGAACTGGACATCGCGGAAGCAAAGGCAGGTATCTAATCCATGACTATGACTCGTGCGCAGTTCCCAGATGTCTTCAGTTCTACTGCGGCATTGGCGTTCTTGCGCCAGATTATTTCCAGTGGAACCAAGCGGCGTCCTGAGTGGTTTCAGGATGTTTTCCGCGTGGAGACAACCGACCAAGCCAACGAACAGTACACCAGCAAGGCCAATTTCGGCTTGTTTGTGGAAACTGACGAAGGCGCGGCTGTAACCTACGACGAAGCTCTACAAGGCTTCGACCGTACCTTGACCCCGCTGCAATACTCACTGGGGTTCAAGGTGACGAAAGTTGCAATAGACGATGACCGCAAGGGCGTTTTCAGCGACCAAGCCTCGGATTTGGGTTGGGGCTATACGGAGTCGCGCAACGTCATGGCGGCAGACGTGTTCAACAACGGCTTTGCCACCATTCTTGGCTCGGATGGCTTGCCGCTGTTTGATACGGCGCATCTCCATGAAGACGGCTCCAGCTTCCGCAACGAGCTTGCTACGTCGGCGGACTTCTCCATCACTTCTTTCCGTACCGCGATGGTGGACTTCCGCAATTTCCGAGATGGACGCGGCAAGCGTTTGAACCTCATGCCGGAAAAGATTCTGACTTCTCCCGACACATGGTTCGACGTGGCGGAAGTGATTCAGTCGCCCGACCGTCCCGACACCGCAGAACGCGCGGTCAACGTCAGCAGGGGATTCTTTGGCGGTGCTCCGTTTACGATTCTGCCCCCTAACGACTACCTGACTGACTTGGATGCGTGGTTCCTCATCGGCCCGAAGGAAGACCACGGCCTTGT
>ERZ1292629.1033-Hain-H43-01um-R1-1033-length-29244-cov-6_pt1 | contig 29244 bp, 32 predicted proteins | sample MGYA00564399_ERZ1292629 | MGnify/ENA primary metagenome ERZ1292629 (study PRJEB36523, sample SAMEA6512636) | groundwater metagenome | collected 2019-01-08 | study: AquaDiva: Metagenomics assemblies of 32 groundwater samples
CGGCTGAGCTTCACAGAATTTTAAGTGGAAAGGATCAAGAAAGAGCTAAAAATAACGTAAAACTTCTTCTTTCAAATGATGATGTTAACAAAGTCGCTGAGCTTGCCTTAATCGATATAATAGATCAAAAAGAATTTAATTCCATGGCTAAATTAGATGAATCAATTCAGCATTCTATTTCCAAAGTCGGATATAAAACTAATAGTCTTATTTCATATTTCCCTTCGACAGGATATTTTGATGCGGAATCACTCTTACAATATTGGATGAGTGATGACAATTCAAAAAAAGCTCAATTGGATCCAGATAAAACTATATTAGGGGAATCTTCCCAAGTAGTAGAAGTGAACGGTTGTCCTCAACAGTTTAATTTGCACATCTTGTTCAGCAAATAGGTTTGTGTATTCATCCCCCAAAGTCAACGCTAGTGGGTAAGAATATTTAAAATTCATAACCTAGAATAAAGTATTTAGCCTCAAGACAATTCTAGAGTATTGAATTTAGCTTTGATCTTACGCTGTAATTTTTATAAATTGTGAGACGTTTATTTAAATTATGGTAAAATTAATCATGAGTTTTCCAAATCTATTATTTTCAAAAAGTCAGATAAACAAAGCAGGCGAAACTTTAATCCAACCACACCCAAAATTTGAAGAAATACTGCATGCTTTTGAAGTGATAAGCAACTGGAGAGCTTGTCATGGTTATCCTATGAACACCTTTCAGGTTACACTCAGGAGAAGATTGAAAAGCTTCGATAGTGCAATTGGAGCTGAAAGATTAAAACGCATACCATCTATAATAGATAAATTACGACTACAGCAAAACATGCAATTATCAAGAATGCAAGATATTGGCGGTTTAAGAGCTGTTGTTAAGAATATGGATGATGTAAATAGATTGAAGAAAATTTATTTGAGTGATAAGCGTGTTGGGCACAAATTAACCCGTCAAGACAATTATATTACAAAACCAAAACTTGATGGATATAGAAGTATTCACTTAATTTATAAATATTTTAATAATAAAAATCATGATTATGATGGTCTATTAATTGAGTTGCAAATTAGAACTAAGTTTCAGCATATCTGGGCAACTGCTGTAGAAACTATGGGAACTTATTTGGGTCAAAAATTAAAATCTGGTCAAGGAGATGCTAAATGGAGAGAATTTTTCTTAATTTCATCAGCTGCATTTACATATTTAGAAAAAACACCAAAAATACCTCAATACAACAAATTAAATAAAGAAGAAACATATCATGAACTAATTAAAGTTGAAAAAGAGTTAAATGCTTTACATATTATGAGAAATTATGGTTTGGCTTTAAAAGTAGTTGAAAATAAAATTGGAAAAGCCAATTACTATCATTTAATTATATTAAATTCGTTAAAAGGTACAGTTGCAGTAAAATCATATCCTAAAAACGCAATACAAAGGGCAAGTAAAGATTATTTAGCTATCGAAAAACGAATACAAAATGGCGAACAAATTGAAACAGTTTTAGTTTCAGCAGGAGATTTTAGAGAATTAAAAAAGGCTTATCCCAACTATTTTTTTGATATGCAAGGATTTATAAAAAATATTGAAAAAATCATTCAGCCTCGAGTCAGTAAAAATTAGCTTCAAATTATATTCAAAAATTTAATTGACTTTTAATTAAAAATCGCTTATATTCTCACCAGAGTATAAGCTAATTAATTATGGATTCTAGAATTAAGAAAGAAACTCAATATAAATATATATTTAATATGGTTCTTCATGAGTCAAAATTTGCATGGAATACTGCAAGTATTTTTTTATTAGTTAATTCAGTTTTAGCAGGATTCATTATTAATAATTTTAATTTGAAAGATAAAGGAAATTTTACTTTGATAGCTTTGATTTTCGGCTTAATCATTTCTGTAATGTGGTTTTCTTCCTTATATCGAATAAAAACTAGACAAGGTTTTTGGATGGCAAAAGCACGAGAGTTTGAAAAGGATACTAAAAATAATTGGTTTCCAATATTTTCAGGTGATGCTGAAACTCTGGCAAATGGTGGTATTGTTAAGGCAGATAGTAATAAATTCGATTTAAAAATACTTGGAATAATTCATTTACCAAGCCAAAAAGCGTTAGGAATAATTATTTCTTTGTTTATCTTATTTTACATACTTGCATTGATTTTAATAATTACTACTTAACCTCTTAAATTAAAAATCTACATTGTCCTTAGGTGTTTTTAGCAAGAAACGACGCTAGAAACGAGAACGCTTAGGACATTCCCGCATATTTTTTCCAATACTCCCTTGTGATAGCTACTTAAATTCTTTAAAGCGAAGCTAGCTTCATTCCCTGAAGTATCGGATACCACTTGAAGACATAGTTTTCAATTCGGTTCCAAGATATTTCGTCTATGTCCACAAATAAAAGCCCGCCAACTAGCGGATTTTTATCATATCTGCCTTATTACTTCGTATCCCTTAATATTTCCCACGAATGCAAAAGCATAGATCTTATTATAACCAATCCTTAAGTTTTTAAGCTTTTTTCCTGTCTCATTGAAAGATGCTCCAGAACCAGCTACATCGTCTATGAGAAGAACATTTGCATATAAACGTCCTTGTGTGTTTTTTAAATAGATACTGCTCTTAGCATTAACTACTCTTTCAAAAAGAGAAGTTAAAGTTTTTTGCGGGATAAGAATATCCCCTGCAGAAGCTTTTATAAGATCAATCTTTGGTAAATTAAGATTTAACCGTTGCTCTAGTTCATCCATAAATTGAAATTTTCGAGGAATTGTTGGCGGAATAAAACAAACAGCATCGATCTTAAACCTTTTGATTATATTCTCTATCAAAGGCTTTCCTTCTAAAGCTACTTTATCTGTTAAATTTTTATCTTCAATCTGCTTTGCGTACATAACGAGCTTTGCAAGCTTAGTTCTTCCAAATAAAGACAAGCTGTAAATATCTTGATAAAATAGCTTATCAACATAAGCTTTGGGGAAATCTCTTAGTTTTACGCTTGCATCAATTAACCCCTCTTTGGTTTTATATTTTTCCTTTTTTTCAATTTCTTCTAAATACTTCTCTGAAAGTAAATCCAAAGACTTATTTTTTTGATAAGTTTTTGCCCAATAAATAAAGCCTTCTACTCCATACAAAAGATCGCCTGTTGGGGTAATTGAGAGGAAATTTGTATTTATCGCCTTTTCCTTTGTTATTGGGAAAATTTGATTTTGGCTTTGCAAATCCTGTTTTTCTGATAACGTATAAAACACAATTGGAGGCTTACCCACCTTTCGTAGAATATTTTCTAAAACAAGCTTTCTTAGCTGCCTATGGATTGCGGTATTAGTAAATCCCAATAATTTTACTAAATCATTTGGCCTCGCCTGGCCGTGTTTTGCTACATATTCAATAATCTGATCTCTCGTATTGGTAATCATAGTATGTAGTATACACTATACTATATACTATGTCAATACCCTCATTTCCCAGCCAGTATTAACCCAAAAACTTGCTTTACTCCTTTTTTCTTTAAAACAAATGCTAAATTTTCTAATGTTTTACCTGTATTTATTAAATCATCAACGATAAAAACATTTTTAGTCTCTATGTTTACTTTTTCTAAATTTAAAATCTTTATGTTAAGTTTTTTACCAAGCCCTTTTGATAAAATTTCAGCTTGATTATATCCCCTTTTTCTTAACATCTCTCCTGATAAAGGAACAGGTACTAAAACAAAGTTTGTTTTTTTAATTAATTTCATAAAGCTTTCGCTTTGAATAAGACTTTCATATAAAAGATCTATTAAGAAGCTTTGTAGATCAGTTAAATATGGCTTATTTTTAAAACTGGAGATTAACTTTTTAGCAATGTAATTATTCCTTATACCGCTAAAACAACCATCAATTTTATATTTTTTTCTACAATACTTATGAGTAAAATTAGTTAAGCTTTGCTTTTTACAAACTAAGCAAATATTTTTAGTATCAAAAGAGAGAAAGGTAAAACAATTGGGGCAAAGATAATCGCCCTGTTTTTTACAATTAATACATCTTTTTGGAAAAATATAATCTAAAATTCCCATAGATAGTCTCTAATAAATACTATATACTAATTGGTGAAATGGCAAAGATATATATTTTTAGACACGGTCAAACAGAGGATAATCTAACTCATACTTTCTCTGGTTTTAGAAACCCTCCTTTAAATGAAAATGGTATTAAAGAAGCAAGGCAACTAGCGGAAAAATTAAAAGATATAGCTCCAACCATTGCCTATCAATCAGATCAAATTAGAGCCCAACAAACACTGCAAATTGTTTTAGAAAACTATCATCCAAATACAAAGGTCGTTACTGATGCAAGAATAAAAGAAAGAGATTATGGAGACTTAACTGGTAAAAATAAAGATGAGGAGGCTAGAAAAAATCTTGAACAATTTAAACTTTGGCATAGATCTTATGACACTCCTCCACCAAATGGAGAAAGCGTTAAAATGGTTGAAGTTAGAGTTTTAGAATTTCTAAATGAAGTTATTCCTACTTGGAAAAATGATGATGTTATCTTTATTTCTTCATCTGCTAATGCAATAAGACCAATGAGAAGATATTTTGAACATTTAACCACAGCAGAGATGTGTTCGTATGAATATACTCCTGGGGCTATCTTTGAATATCAAATTTAGCTTCAATAAGTAATACTTTATATATTAGTAATTACTTGACAACTTAAGTATTTATTTCTATACTGTTTGTTATCATGAATGGTTTTTCTACAATTACTCAGAAAGGACAAGTTGCTATACCTAAATCTATTAGAGATTATTTCAACATAAAACCCTCTGATAAGATTTATTTTGAAGTGAAAAATGACAATATTATTGCCCGCCGCCTTTCTTCTATAGATGAGATGCGCGGGATTGTTAAAACGCACAGATTATTATCAAAAATAGAACATAAAAGGGCAGTTAAAAAAGCTGTTTTGCAAAAATTTAGAGATAAAAAGCTTAGGGAGAATATTCAACCTTAGTAAATATATTTATGAAGATAATTGTTGATACAAATACTCTTGTTCGTTTTTTTACCGACGATATTCCCCAAAAAGCAAAGCTTGTTGAAAAACTCTTAAAAGATAGGCAAGATATATTTATTCCAGACGTAGTTTTTCCAGAGCTAGAGTATATATTAATTTATGAATATAAATTCCCCAGAAAAAAACTTTTTGAGATTTATGCTTTTTTAGCTTCCCAGAAGAATATTTCTCTTTCAGAAAATGTGCGAAAAGCAATTATAATATTTTCAAAAACAAAGCTAGATATGGCAGATTGCATTATTGCAGCCTCATCTCTAAAAGGATTGCTTGCAAGTTTTGACAAAGAACTTTTGCAGGTTGATAAAATCAAACCATTTTGGAAATAACGGCATTCCTCTTCTTGAAATCTTTGAATATCAAATTTAGCTTCCAAGTGATATAATTGATTCTCATGGAGGAGTCGCATAGTTGGTCCATTGCGAGGGGTTGCTAACCCCTTGAGCTGAATAAGCTCGCGTGAGTTCAAATCTCACCTCCTCCGCCAAGAGTATGAACTTAAAAAAAATTAAAGCATTTTTACATGAGGACTACCTCAGATCTCTAATGTTTGGTCTTCAAGATGGGATAGTTTCAACTACAGGAGTTGTAGTTGGTATATCTACTGGAATAAGCAATAAAGAAATTATCGTTTTAGCTGCTTTAGTTGCAGTAATGGTTGAGGCCTCATCAATGGCAGCAGGACAATATTCAAGTGAAAAAGCAGTTCATCAAATGGATAAAACTGGAAAACACACCGACAATCTTTATATTGGAGCATTAATTATGTTTGTGGCTTACATGATTGGTGGAGCTTTTTCTATAATACCAACACTTATCTTTGATCAACCATTAGCAAGAACACTTGCCATTGTTTCTGCATTTATAGGACTTTTTGTAATAGGTTATATAAAAGGTCAACTAGTAGAACATAAACCTCTGAGAAGCGCTCTTGAATTATTCTTTATTGGTGCTGTTGCAACCATTGTTGGGGTAGCTGTAGGTTATTACCTAAAGGTTTAAATCCTAAGTGCGGAGAGGGGGAGATTCGAACTCCCGAAGAACTTGCGCTCTTAATGGTTTTCAAAACCATCGCACTAGGCCACTATGCGACCTCTCCTTAACTCTTATTATACCCAAAGTTAAGGCTAATTACTAGTTTTTTAAGGTAAATTTTATTTGACTTATTTTTTTTAATCCTCTAAAGTTAGATTATGCCTGAAGAAAAAAAACACAATTCAAGCGAACACGAAAATAAACATGAAAACGTCCATATCTTAGAATGGACTGCTCCAGGAAGACCATTTAAGCAAAGATCAAGACAGTTTTATTTAACAGCAATCTTAATCGCTCTTTTTGTTGAAGTAATATTGTTTCTTTTTGCTCAATATCTTTTAATGATTGTTGTTGTTTCTTTACTTTTTGTTTCTTTTGCTCTTGCAAGTGTTCCTCCAAAAGATTTTCATTATAGAGTTTCAACTGAGGGAATTATGATTGAAGATAGATTCTTCTTATGGAAAGAACTCTATGATTTTTACTTTATAAAAGCTTATGGGATTGAAACGCTTAGAATTAGAACAGAAAGCTTTTTACCAGGAGAATTAGTTTTAACACTTGAAAACGTTGATAAAGAACATCTCTTAAGGGCCTTAACTCCCTATCTTCCTTACAGAGAATATGTTAAACCTACTTTTATGGAAAAAAGTGCTGATTGGCTAACGAAAAACTTTCCACTAGAAAAAGAGGATAAGAAGAAATAAGGGCGGAGAGAGGGAGATTCGAACTCCCGGTCGCCTTACGACGACATCCGCTTTCCAAGCGAACGCACTAGGCCACTATGCGATCTCTCCAAGCTAATTATTATATCAGTTTTTGGGCTTTTCTCCAGACTTTTCTATCAGATGGATAAGTTAATCTTTTTTCAACTTCTTCTACCTCTAACCATTCAACGTTTTCCATCTCCCAATCGTGTTTTGTAATATCACCAGATAAATATTCCATTATGAAATAATAAACAGTTTTTTTAACTGTTTTACCTTCCCATTTAAAGTAATAAGTAACAGGCTTAACTGGTCTTAATATCTTGCCCTCTGCTCCAGTTTCCTCTTTTACTTCCCTTAACGCTGTCTCTTCTTTACCTTCGTTTTCTACATGATCTCCAATCTTTCCTTTTGGAAAAACCCAACCATGATGACCAGAGTGTTGAGAAACTAAGATAAAAACTTTATCTTTTTCTTTTTTAACAACAATTCCTCCAGCTGAGAATTCTAATTTCATAGCGGAGGGTGCAGGATTCGAACCTGCGTAGGGATTACTCCCTCGAGTTTTCGAAACTCGTACAATTGTCCAACTATGTGAACCCTCCAAAAGAGACGGGTGAGACTTACACTCACCATGCTAACATCTTACGGTGAATAAATTCTTACCCGTAAGCTTTCTCAAAAGTTAATGACTTCACCCCGTAAGGCTTGGTCCCTTGGCGACGATCTAACGCCGCTTCGTCTCCTTTGTATGCCCGAGAGGAATCGAACCTCCAACCGCCTGGACCGCAACCAGGTGTTCTATCCATTGAACTACGGGCACTTAAGGCTTATTTTACTTCAATTAACGAGTTTTAACAAACTTGACAGATATCGTAAAATAATCCAAACTATATTTAATGAGAGCTGTCCGCAGTATTTTATTTGCCATCGTATTTATACTAGTTTTTCTAGTGTTTAAAGCTCCTGTATTTGCCCAAGGTGATATTCCTAAGGCAACCACCACAAACTATGAAACAAGAGATTTAAATGTTTGGTCTCAAAACGTAATTTTTGAAGTAATGTCAGCTTTTTCCTGTCAACTTGCAGGCGTTAATTTTAGTCACCAAGATCAAAAATGTCTTGGTTTTGATCCTAAAACTGGACAACTTGGATTTATAGATAATGGGGGTGGAGCATTAGGTCTTCTTACTGGAGGAATCGCAATGCTTTATGTACCACCAGCAAATACAGCAAGTTATATTTCATACCTATCTCAAAATTTTGGAATATCAAAACCAACTTATGCCCAAAACCAAGGCGTTGGTTTTGATTCTATTAATCCTTTAATTGGAGTTTGGGGAGTATTTAGGGATATATCTTATTTTCTTTTTATTTTTGTTTTTATATTAATTGGAATTGCAATTATGCTTAGGGCAAAGATTGATCCAAGAACAGTAATGACAATTCAAAATCAAATTCCAAAGCTTATTATTGGAATTATTATGGTCACTTTTTCTTTTGCTGTTGCTGGACTTTTAATTGATCTTATGTGGGTTTCTACTTATGTTGTAATAAGAGTTATGAGCAACGCAGATAGCAATATTAGCGTAAGAAAAGCATCTGAAGGACTCTATAATCATCCAATAAGCTATTTTGACCTCATGGGAACAAGTGGAGATCAAAATACTAATAACACTGGGGAATTTGGTGGAGTCGCTAATCTATCTCAAAATGGGGCAGGTAGCGTACAAAACATAATTAATTCATCTTTCGGACAAGTTGATCCCCCAAATCAAGAAACAAGGCCTGAAGAAGATAACTGCGCTGACATAATCTGCGATGCAGCAAATTATATAAAAACATTACCCATTCAACTACCATTCCTTCCTATAAATCTAAACGACGTTATAAATTTTGTCACTAATCCTTTTGAAAGCGTAATGAGTGGAGTAGTAGGCTTTTTAGTAAGCTGGCTACTTGGTGGAATTGCATTCTTTATAATAATAATTCTTTTACTTTGGAATCTTTTTAAACTTTGGCTTACTCTGCTTAAGTGCTACATAGGAATATTGGTTAATATAATTTTTGCACCACTTTGGATTATGGGAGGTATTATTCCAGGAGCATCTTCCCTAGGCTTTTCGGGTTGGTTAAAAGATCTATTGGGCAATTTAGCAGTGTTTCCAGCAACCGTAGGTATATTTTTACTTGCAAAAATATTTATAGACCTATCTGACAAACCATTAGGGAAATTTTTTGTTCCACCACTTCTTGGTCATTTTAGTGGAGGAATAAATACTCTTGGACCATTAATTGCTCTAGGTTTTATATTAGCAGCTCCCCATGTTGCAGAAGGAGTTAAAAAAACAATTAAAGAGAAATTCAGTCTTGACCTTTCTGGTGTTAATGAAAGCGTTAAGCTTGCACAGGCCATGAGTACGGCTGGATTAGGTAATGTATGGACTAGTGCTACAAGGCGAGCTCATGATAATTACTCAGATGCAGGGTTTGCTAGGAGATTCGCTGCAAGAATAGTAGCAGGAAATAGATTAGGTAAAGCTTATCAAATTGAAAATCAATTAGAAAGCAAAGATAAACCTTTAAGTAAAATTAGAACTTGGAGATTAAAAACAGCAAAGACAATTTTAGCTCCTGAAAGAACATTAGTTGAAGGACATTCAGAACTTCCAGGATCAGGTAATTCTTCTAATACATAGGTAAACTGGCTATACCTTTGCATTTTTAATAAACTCTTTGGCAATAGCTCCTAATATGCCACTACCTGATGATGCTATTTGCCTTGCAGCCAATTGTGCTTCTAATTGCCTTGGATCAACATGCCCTTTTTTTCTAATTGCCTCTAACTCTTTCGTGCTTAAGTAAGGAGTAATAACAATAGCTTGACTTAAATCTCCCTCTTCTTTACCTTTTTGCTCTTTAATCTCAAGAGGAATACTTCCTAGCCACTCTTCAACTGCATCAAATTCTGCTAAAGAATAAAGCCTACGTCCAGAGTTATATCTTCTATGTCTCCATAACTCAACTGCAAATTCCCAACCAGCTAAATTTCTTGACATATGTTGTAACTCTTGATCAGCCATTTCCTCCTTATCAACAACTTCTTCTTCACCAACGCTATTAATTCTTATATATTGACCTTTATAATTTGTTCTACGTCTATATGAATGATCAAAAAGTGGCTTACCAGTTTTCGCACTCTTTCTATCGAGACTATACATTCCCATACTTAAAGCCCCCTTGCCAAACATAAACTGTCCTAATGGCTTTGTTTCTACATGAGCTTTTCCATTTTCATCTTGAGACCATAGCCTCGTATTTCTATCAAAAAAATAAGTACCCATATCAAAAGCATATCTTAAGGCTTTTATATATTCAGCTCTTACCTTAGATTCTTCTTCATAATTTGTTATCACTAATCTACCCGCTCTATCTAGTCCTAAAAATTTATCAAAATTTAATCCATGACTTTTCATGAAAAATTTATATAAAGTAAGCGCATTTGTATATTGCTGTGCAGAAAGAGTAACCTCTTGACTTCCTTCAGAAAAATTAAATGGGTCAATTGGTCGACTTAAATCTATATCGCTTCCCCATCCACCTTGTAATACTTCTAATAATGGTCTTTCAACGCCTGTTTTCTCATCTCTTACTCTTAATGCTTCCCACATTGTCATACAAAGCCTATTTACTCCACCATAAATTGTGTCTAAGTCTCCATATCTACCTCTCCCTTGTGCCTGTCTTATTCTATAGTCCCTAAAATTCATTATCTTAGACAATCCATCAAATCCATTTGCATTTGTGTCGTTTCTAGCACTAATCCCTGTCCAATACGTCATTGAAAAAGCCCACGCTTCTGCGTAATTTGCATCCTGAGCAGTTAAACTTTCTTTTCTTCCAATTGCGTTTATTATGCCAAACTTAAGAAGATCTTGTAGATATGGTTGCTTTCCAAACTTATTAAAGAAATTTAACTCATTTAAGCTTACTTTTTTTAGATCTTTTTCTTCAACAATATTTGCTTTTCTTAATAAAATACGATTAAATTCTTTTAAGTCTGCAATACTTGTAAAACCACTAGCTTGATATCGATCAAGAGCCCCAATTAATAAGGTATTTATTGCTGGGTCCTGATCATAACCTGCTTGGAGTGCGGAAACTAACTCATCATGATGTGCTGCAATAAGGCCATCTAATAATTGATCTTGATCTTTCAATAGTCTCTTACCCTTATTGCCTTCCTCAACCTCCTTAATCTGTGCTTTCAACTCTGTACCAAATCTTGTTTTAATAATATATGCAACTACTCCTCTATAAAAATCGAGAGTTCCCTCTCTTCCCAAGACCTTGTCAAACATATTGTCATATGTAATATTTGGGTCCTCATTATCTACAACTTTAAATTCAGGTTTATAATCTGGGCTTGCTTGTGCTTTCGCAGAATCAGCTTGACCTGTTTCATTAAGATAATTAAAAGCAAGTATCGCTGTTCTTATAGCCTGTCCTACTCCTGCAACTTCCCTTCTACCTTCAAGAGTAGCTAAAACTTGATCTTTATCTACAGATGGTAAAGTTAAAATATTATAAAGCCTATCTTTATTTTTTGTAAAAATGTTAAGCATGTGAATACTTACTAATGCCTCTACGGCTTTTTCTTCGTTTCCTCCCATATTAATCCTATATTTAACTTCATTATTGTGATTATTCTGAAATAACCACACTTCATAAAGTAAATGGTTTTTGAGCTCTTCATATAGTTTTGGCCTATCGCTTAGGCTTGGATCCTGAAATCCACCATCTTTTGTTTGAGCTCTAAAATATCTAGGAGTCGTGATCATTTCCCCAAGGCCTATTTGCCTATAAGGAGTAGGAATATAAATACTGGAAAAAAGGTCTATTTCTGAATCTGGAGAAAATTCATGTTGATATATTACTTTTTCTCTTATCCAATCTAGAAAATTATGTATTTGTACTTCTCCTGCTTCATTTTTTAATTCTTTTTCTCCGCCTGGTCTCCACTCAGGAATCTCTGAATGAATAATTAAACCTATTAAATCTTCTAATCCTTCCGGTTGTATAACTGCACCTGCATCCTTTCTCTCTTTCTCATATATTTTCCAGACTACTTCTTGTCCTAATGAACGCAATTCTCCTGCTGCATCTTGAATTGATACTAAGCTATCATTTCGTATAACACCATTATTCCAATCATTTTTTATTTGCCTTGCCCTAGCTAACCATGCCTCAGTCCTTGCATCTGCAGTAAAATTTCCTCTTTTTATCTCTTCTTCTATTAGATAAATTTGGCCAACTAATTGGGTGAAAGATAATGATGCCTCCCTAGCATCACCCGCAGTTGCAATATCAACAAAAGCATCTCGAAGAATATCCTCTGATGTTCTGGTATCTTTTCTAAAATTATTTAACGCCCTTTCAAGTTGCTCTTCCTCACTTCCTTCTACTTCAATCCATTTCTGCGTAGCTAAATCCATATCAATTTCTCCATTCAATAAGCGTTGTACAATATCATGTTTTACTTGTTCTTTTAAATCACGTTGCAGCTGCTCTTTGGCCGACTCAGGAGTAATAATGGGTTGATCTTCGTCTCTATGTTCTTCAGAATCCGAAGAAGATATGGATATTTGCTGGGAAGGTCTCCTAACTCCCTCTCTTGTAGTTGTAGACCCTAACCCACTTTGGCCTTGAGTTTCTAAAATTGGCAAAGGAATTCCTGAAAATCCTCTTCTAGTTCTTTCAGGTCTTTTTATTCCTTTATTAGTTAAAAATACACCTAATTCTTCATCTGCTGCTTGGGTATCTGCAGCTGCTCTTCTAACGCCCACATCTATATCTGCATGTGCTAAGTCTCCCAATGCTTGATCTCTATTAGGTGGTGGAATTGGGCTTTCATTTCTTTCGTCTGGCATAAATATATCTCCTGCAATTAGTGTAGGATTTAGGGCCTCAGTTGTCAATTCTGTTTGAACTGGTTTTGGAACTCCATCTCGCTCTCTCATAATAAGCGCAGTTTAAGGGTATTTGATAAAATTAGCTTGATATTTACCTTATAAAAAAATTACAATTAACATATGGATATCGAACACTTTGAATCGCTTTACCCAGAAGATACAAGATTTGTAGAAATAGAGAAAATTCTTTCCTTTGTAAAAGAAGGCAATTCTTGTCAAATTGTTTCAATTCCTGGCGTTGGCAGGTCAAATCTTTTAGGGTTACTTGCCTACAATACAAAAGTAAGAGAAAAGCATCTGGGAGAAAATCAAAAAAACTTTCATTTTGTTTATTTAAACTTTTCAGAAATTAAGAAAAAACCTTTGGTTGAAGCAACTAAATTTATTTTTCTTAGCTTAATTGACTCTTTAAGAGAAAGAAAGATGCTTAAAGAATATGAAATAGTTAATAACATATTCAAAGATAGTATGCAGGTAAAAGATGAGTTGGTGATTTTTTCTGGGCTTAAAAAAACTATTGATTACCTTGCTTTAGAAAAAAATCTAAATATTGTTTTCCTTTTTGATAGATTTGAAGAATATATTTCCGTTTTAGATAGTGAATTTTTTGCAAACCTAAGAGTACTTAGAAACAGAGCAAAATATAAATTTAGCGTTATTTTTTCTCTTAATCGTCCTCTTGAGGAAACACTTGAAGCAACTTTAATGTCAGATTTTTACGAATTTGTTGCTGGAAAAATTGTCTACATTCCTCTTTATGACAAAATTGGCATGGATTTTAGAATTTCATATTTAGAAAAAATTACTAATAAGAAAATAAATAAAAATCTTTTAGATGATATTTTTGACTTAACTGCTGGTCATAGTAATTTGATGAGACTTTGTGCTGAAAGTTCTCTCTCTGCAAAGCAAGAATTTGAAAATAAATTAGAGCTCAGACGCTTTTTCCTAGAACAAAAGTCTATTAGAAGCGCCCTTTTTGGCATCTGGAATCACTTAACTCCAGCTGAGCAAATTTCATTTGCAACAAATAATCTAAAAGGTTTAAATCATCTAGAAAATACCGAGCTTATTAAAGATGGCGTTGTAACAATATCTTTATTTAGTGATTATGTAAAAGAAAAATCTTCTTTACTTAATAATCAGCAAATACAAATTAATGAATTTGGAGAAATTGTAAAAGGAGACATTAATTTTTCTGATAGATTAACCTCTTTGGAGTTTAAACTATTAAAATTCTTAATTGAAAATAAAGATAGAATTATAGAAAAAGAGGAAATAATAAATGCAGTCTGGGGAGATCAAAAAACTGTTTTAGGAGTAACAGATCAAGCCCTTGATCAATTAATCTTTAGATTAAGAAAGAAAATTGAAGATAATCCAAACCTACCCCAATATGTTCAAACTATAAAAGGGAGAGGATTTAAATTTGGAAATTAAATTACTTGCATTTAATTCTATTTTTGAGCTAGGATAAAGATGTGTTAAGAAAAATAACCCTAATCATCTCAATATTATTAACTATCTTTTTTATACTCACCTCCAATCCAAATAAGGCAATTGCTGCCTGCCCAAGTAGACCCGCAGTACCCTTAGAAACAGAGGTTGAAGGCGGAAGAGTAACTATAACTGTACGTTGGGATTTAATACCTAGTCAGGAATTTGATGAATCATGGAGGATTGAAGCGCCTGATTTATATATAACGATTTTTAGCCCAGATGGACAAAGAGTAAGTACAACAGGCATCAAATTTCCTAGCTCACAAGAAAGCAGATTTATCCAAACAAGTGGATTTAGTCCAGAAAAAACATACCGAATACATTTAACAAACGCTGACGAACTAGATGCTAATCCTCCAGTTAAAGGAGTATGTACATATGAGGTAGATGATCCAGCTCCCACTTTTTCCGTTACAACATCTGAACTACCACCGCTCAAAGTAGGGGATGATTGCGAATTTAGTCGCCTTAAATGTGCTACTGGCACATACTGTGCTTATAAAAACTTGGATACAACCCAACATAGAACTTGTCTTAAGCCACCAACTAGTGGAGAGGTTTGTCTCCCAGAAGCTCAAGGAAGCGTATATACGGGTCAGCAATGCGTAAACTCTTCTTGCCAAAAAAAGGATGATAAATTTGTTTGCACCGAAAATGTAGTTATCAAAACTCCTTGCGGAACTAAACAAAATGGAACAGAAGAAGAATTTATTAACAATGGTCAATGCGAAGAGGTACTTAGCGGCCTAGGTATTTATATTAAAACAGACCCAATTGAACTCATACCACAAATAATAGAAGTGATATTGGGAATTGCAGGAGCCATTGTTATCATATTAATAATTAGATCTGGATATAAATTAATGTTCTCTCAAGGAAATCCTGAAAAAGTACAAGAAGCAAGAGAGGAATTAACTTCAGCAATTGTTGGACTTTTGTTTATAATCTTTTCTTTCGTATTACTTCAATTTATTGCAAATGACTTACTTAAAATTCAAGATTTACCAAAAGGCTCATCTTTAAAATAATATGAAATTACTTAGCTTACAATTACCAGGCGATGTAACCGTAAATGCTCCTGCAGGAATACTAAGGGATGGAGAAGTAAAATTAGTCGATATTTTGCAAGCCTTTATTAATCTCTTCTTTATTTTTGCAATAATATTTGCTCTTTTTGTAATAATCTATTCAGGATGGTTATGGATGACATCTGTTGGAGATAAACAAAAAATTGGAGCTGCAAAGCAAAGATTAACCTATGCTTTAGTTGGTTTAATTGTTGTATTATTATCGTTTTTTATAGTTAATTTTGTAACAAGCTTTTTAGGTGTTAATATACTAAACACAATTCCTAAAATTCCTACAATATAGACTTGACAAATAATATAAATATACTTACTATCAACTTACAGTGAAAAAACTGTTTGTATTTATATTTTTAGGCATAATATTTTTTAGCTTTACTTCTTATTCTTTTGCTGCAACAGAAAGTCTTTGTTCTGAAAAAGGAGCCTTTAAAGCTCTTTGTAACCCTAAAATTGATGATATTATAGTAGGCCTTATTAATCTTATTTTCGTTGTTGCCACAATCGTTGCCCTTCTCTATCTTATCTGGGGAGGATTTAAATGGTTAACGTCAGGTGGAGATAAAACAGCAGTACAAGGAGCAAGGGAACATATTGTTGCAGCAATAGTTGGATTAGTTATTATCTTTATGTCCTATTTTATCCTTAACTTTATAATTCAATTCTTTATTCCAAACTTTAAATTAAACAAATTTATACTACCAACGATTAAAAATCCATCAGGAACTAGAAACCCAAAACAGGTAGACATGTGTCAAAAAGATAACGATTGTGGATCAAGGAATCTAATTTGTATTGGCGGCGAATGCGTAATTAAATAAAACATAAACTAGTACTTGACAAACATTTAAAAACATCCTAGGATTTAATTAATACATGAAAAAAGTAGTTGCATTATTAACCCCAGCAGTAGCTTTCTTAAGCTTTGCTCCCAAAGCATCAGCAGAAACTTTATGCGCATCCCAAGATACAATATTTGCACCACTCTGTGATCCTGATCTTGGAGTAATTATTGTTGGTCTTATTAATCTTATTTTTATTCTTTCAGTTATCGTTGCCCTTCTCTATCTTATCTGGGGAGGATTTAAATGGTTAACGTCAGGTGGAGATAAAACAGCAGTACAAGGAGCAAGGGAACATATTGTTGCAGCAATAGTTGGATTAGTTATTATCTTTATGTCCTATTTTATCCTTAACTTTATAATTCAATTCTTTATTCCAGGATTTAGTCTAGATAAATTCGAACTCCCTTCAATTATAAAAACTAGTCCACAATAGATCCACTTGAAGTAAAATAATTACTTTGCTATTGTTAACCTATGGAAGGTTTTTTTATTAAATGGGGAGATTGTCTTGTTAAAGACGCTCCTACCCTTAGCTGCATTCCTCAAGTTATTCAAGTCGTAATAAACTGGTCTATTGTTCTTGCCGGTATTATTGCATTATTTTTAGTTATCTATTCAGGAATTAAATTTATAAACTCAGGTGGAGACCCAAAAAGCGTTGATAGTGCTAAAAAAGCTTTAACTTATGCCTTAATTGGCCTTATTGTAGTTTTATTATCCTTTTTCATAATTAACTTTATTGCCACCTTCACAGGCGTTAATGCCTTAAGAAGTATTAAATTAGGTGTATAGTTTTCACAAGAATTTAATCTACTTAAATCCATATAAGACATAGTTTGATAATCTTGAAATGATATTTTTCACGGTAAACAATAGTAATAGGTACTAATTACTAGTACTTATTACTATATATGGAGAACCATCCTATACCACAAGACATAACAGGATTTCAGTTTAAACTTATTGGCGACATGACTGTAAAGCAGTTTGCCTACATTGCAGTTGGTGTTTTAATTGGTTGGCTTTTCTATATTACTCCCCTAAGTGATCTTATTAAAATACCTCTTGCAGTATCTTTTATAGCATTTGGTGTTGCTCTTGCTTTTGTACCAGTTCAAGGAAGGCCACTTGACACTATGATTGCCAACTTTTTTAAAGCTGTTTTTAGCCCAACTCAATATATTTACCAAAAACAGGGAGCTAATCTTTCCATGCAAAACTCGCCAACAAGTGACAATCCACAAAGCCAAGATCAACAATTTAGGCAATTTTTAAATAAATTCCAAAAGCCAAAAAACAAGCTTGATCAAAAAGAATCAGTGTTTTTTCAAAGCCTTGCAACAGCCTCAACTCCATTGGTAGGGAAAACTATTACACAAGAAAACATTCAGTCACATACATTTGCAAATCAAGCTCCCACTAGACAAGTAAATATGCCAAAACCTCAACCGCCAAAGGCTCCTGATGAAGTATTATCTTCTGAAAATCTATTAAAAACTGCTGCTGTTTTGGAAAAAGAATTAACTAAAGCTAAAGAGGTAGAGGCAAAAGAGGCACATGTTGATCCGGGTGCATTCCTAGAAACTCATCAAAAAGTTCTTGAACTTCAAGAAAAATTAAACGAGATGCTTTCTCAAAAACAGGATCTAGAGAAAAGACTGGTTGAGATGCAAAAAACAGCAGGCCAATCACAAGGACCAGTGTTTTCTCCATCTGTTGCTAAGGAAACACCTAGAGAGCAAACACAATACGTTAGAAGCATACCCCAAAACCTTACCAGAAGTGTTGGTCTACCAACTACTCCAGAGTTTCCAAACCTTCTTACTGGTATTGTTAAGGACCCAAGAGGAAATCCTTTAGGTAATATTTTAGTTGAGGTAAAAGATGCAGAAGGAAATGCGGTTAGAGCTTTTAAAACAAATGCCCTAGGTCATTTTGCTTCTGCAACAGCCTTAAATAATGGTAAATATACAATTATGTTTGAGGATATAAAAAACCAACACAGGTTTGACACAATTGGCTTTGAAGCAAATGGAGAGGTTATTATGCCAATTGAAGTTATCTCTGTAGATTCCAGAGAAGAGCTAAGGAGGTCTCTATTTAATTAATGGCTAAATCTGCCCTAAAACTTAATTCAACTCAAAAATTTGTTGAAATAACAGATATTTTTGAAAATGTTGTAATACTAGGCACAGGAAATGCCTGCATTATAATTGAGGTTCAGGCTACAAACTTCGAATTACTTTCTGCTGATGAGCAAGATGCAAAAATATATTCATATAGCGCTTTACTAAACTCACTTTCTTTTCCTATCCAAATTGTAATAAGAAGTAAACAGGTTGATATATCCTCATATTTAAACTCATTAACGAGTGAGGCGAAAAAAACCCAAAATCAGGCTTTAGCAAAGCAAATTGAAATGTATAGAAGTTTTGTAGCAGAATTAATTAAAGTTAATACAGTTTTAGATAAAAATTTTTATGTTGTTGTTTCTTATTCATCTCTTGAAAAAGGCGCACTAGGAGCAAATCAAGCTCTTGGAAAAGGATCAAAAAATGAGTTTGCAATTTCAGCAAAAGCTGCATTACATGTAAAAGCAGAGACAATTAGAAATCAATTAAACAGAATTGGCTTAAAATCAGACATTTTGGAAAAAGATAAGCTTGTAAAACTCTTTTATGATATTTTCAACGAGGAAGCTATTCATGCGTCTCATACACAAGGATCACAAAACGCTTCAGTTGTAAGCGGAAAGGAGGGTAAATAATGTTTGGTAAGAAAAAAGACCAAAAAGAAAAAATTAAGTCAAATGTACCCGAAAGCATTCAAGCCTTACAAAGAGGAATGAATTCGATTCCTGATATTATTTCCCCATCTTCAATTGAGGTTGATTTTAACAATATTAGAATTGGAGAGAAACTTCATAAAACGTTTTTTGTGGCTGGATATCCTAGGTATGTTAATCCAAACTGGCTTGAACCGTTAATTAACTTTGATCACTCAATGGATATTTCCATGTTTATTTACCCATCCCAAACAGCTGACGTACTATCTGATTTAAGAAGGAAAATCGCAGAAATGGAAGCTACAATTGCCTCTGATTTAGATGAAGGATTAGATACAAATCCAACCGTAAATGCATCTTTAGAAGATGCTTTATCTGTACAAGAAGAACTAGCAAAAGGAATTGAAAGATTTTTCCAATTTAGCCTTTATGTTTCAATAATTTCAGAAGAACTACAAGAACTAAATGAGGCATCAAAAAGATTAAATGCAACTCTTTCCTCAATACTACTTCTGCCTAAAGTTGCAACACTGCAAATGGAAGATGGCTTTAAATCAACAATTCCACTTGGAGAAGATAGATTATTTATTACAAGAAACATGGACACAACATCTCTTGCTTCAACATTTCCTTTTACATCAGCAACTCTTACTCAAGACAAGGGAGTTATGTATGGAGTTAATATGCAAAACGGTTCTTTAATAATATTTGATAGGTACTCCTTAGAAAACGCCAATGAAGTAATTTTAGGTAAATCTGGAGCTGGAAAATCATACCTAATTAAACTTGAGGTTATTAGACAATTTATGTTTGGCACAGAAGTAATTGTTATTGACCCTGAAGGAGAATATGAAAAACTGGCAAAACAAATAGGAGGAGAGGAGGTAGCCTTTACAGCTTCTTCTGCAATTAAGATTAATCCTTTTGATCTTTCTGGAATGTATGAAGAAGGAGAAAATGAGCTTGGGCTTAAAATACTCTCTCTGCATGGCTTACTTAAAATAGTTATGGGAAAACTTGATGCCACTCAGGATGCAATCCTAGACAGAGCCCTAGTTGAAACATATAGGCAAAAGGGTATTACAACTGATCCTTCAACCCAAAAGAAACAACCACCACTAATGGAAGATCTTTACAAAGTTTTACTTGGCATGGAAGAGGACAAAGCAAGAGAGTTAGCCTTAATACTTGAAAAATTTATTAAAGGATCTCTTTCTGGAATATTTAACCAGCAGTCTAATTTTGATATCTCAAACCCATTAACCGTATTTAACATTAAAGCTTTGGAGGATGAACTAAGACCAATTGCCATGCATATAATCTTAGACTTTGTCTGGACAAAGGTTAAAAAAGACCTTAAAAAAAGACTTTTAATACTTGATGAGGCTTGGTATATGATGAAGTATGAAGACAGCGCCTCTTTTGTTTACTCAATTGCTAAAAGATCAAGAAAATATTATCTTGGCCTAACAACAATTACCCAAGATGTACAAGACTTCCTATCAACTGATTATGGAAAAGCTGTTTTATCTAACTCATCTATCCAAATACTTTTAAAACAAAGCCCGTCTGAAGTTGACCTTGTTGCCGATGTTTTCTATTTAACTAGCGGAGAAAAACAACTTTTACTTTCTGCAAACGTTGGCGAGGGACTTTTCTTTGCAGGACAAAATCACGTTGCAATGCAAGTTGTCGCTGCTCCATTTGAACATGAAACAATAACATCTAACCCCCAAGAAATAATGGATCAAGCTAAAGCAGAACAAAACAACATGCCTCAAGCCAAAGAACCAATTAGTAATTCTTAATTTTGTTATTATTAACTTATGGATAAAAACAACAAGCAAGAAGAAAATCAGGAAAAACAAAAAAAGAGCGCAATAGACAGACTTAATCAAGGAATTGATTACGGCAGGAATACAAAAAGTGCTATTCAGGGAGCAAAAAAGGGAATTAAAACCGCAAGAAAAGGTGTAAAAATAGCAAGAACTACATTAAATGTAATTAGAGGAGGCCAGGCTGTAGCAACCATAGCAACAACCGCTGCCTCTACGGCTCCTGTTTGGGGACCTATTGCCCTAGTAATAGGATTTATTCTTCTAGTAGTAATTGTAATCGTTGTAATAACTACAGGTGTTTCAGTTCCTCCTACTTGCAAATCTCTTACAACAGACAAAACCACGGTTAATAAGGATAACCCAGCCACACTTAGCCTAAATGATTGCCCAGAAAACGTAACCTATAGCTGGACACTTCCTAAGATTGGTGGATCTTTTAACACGCCATCAAGTAACACAACCACATATACACCACCCGGATTAAACCAAGACACCAAAGTCAAGATAGCTGTAAATGTTTGTGCTCAAAATAATGATCAAAATTGCTCCGAATACTCAATCAGCCTTAATATCTCATATGCACCCCCCAGCTATCCTGGAATAACATATAACCTAACAGGGCCAAAAAACTGCGATAATCCTTGCAGGGTAAAAAAGGGAGAACCAGTTGATTTTAATATTGAAATTAAATATGACCAAGATAAGGCAGAGGTACCAATTGAAAATGTCTCTGCCACAATAACTCTTTCAACCGCTGTTTTTACAATTAATTCAATATCTGGAAAAACAACATCTGAATTTAATCCAAACCTACCTTTGGTTAAGTATATTTGGAATCTCTCTGAAAACATACGTAGTCAAGATGAAGACTCAAAGATTAAAACCTTTATTTTTAAAATTAACTTAACACCATATATAAACAATGTTGAAACAGGCATTAATCTGTCTATTGTAGGCGCTAATCCTTAATAATCCTAACATAAAGCAATTGAGGAGAAGCTTGGCACAGTAATTAATTAAATCTATTTTGCTATAATCTTTATATGAATAAACGGCTTGCTTTAATACTCATTATTACGCTTTCATTAATCTCTGTTTTTACCCCCTCTTTGTTTGCAAAAAACAACAGTAGCGTACGAGTAATTGTTGGCGAGGTTGACAACGACAATGATTTTAAATTTTACTGCCAATATGATACTAGGTGGGGCAATAATCCTTATGATGGAAGAGGAAGAACTATTAGATCCTCTGGTTGTGGCCCAGCAAGCATGGCAATGCTACTTGCAACCTATAGATTAAGTGCGGTTCCTGGTAGTGGAAAAATAGCAACTCCTGAAACAGTTGCAAATGTATTTACCCAAAAGGGTTGGTCTTGGACTAGCGGTAACCAAACAGGCTGTGCAAATCCAGATGGGTGCTACGGAACAAAACCACTTTCTATTGTTGACAAAAACTGGCTATCAAGCGTTGGACTAAAAAGAGCACAGTCAGATATTGCAGGAGATGGTTTTCCTGGAGAAATTCTTTCAACAAGTAAAATGCGACTAGCTGAAAATTATACTAACTCAGGATGGTACCTGCTTGCTGCAATTAGCAATTGGCCATCAAGTAGCGGTGGAACTATCGGGCATGAGGTTGTCGTCTTAAACGTTAACCCCTCACAACAAACAATAACCGTTGCCTCACCAAGCGACAATTGCTATAGTACAAATTTTAAAAGAACAGTAAGCACAAGAAGCTTAAAGTTTATTTCTTTAGTGCCAATTAAAAATAAATAATGAAAAACAGAGCGGTTTTAATATTAATAGTTACACTAGTTATCATAACTATTATTCTTATTGCGCTTGCTCTCTTTCCGTCCAGAAACAAGGAGAGTGTTAATCCTAATACTCCTCTACCAACGCCAACTACAATAGAGATTGTTATTCCAACGCCATCTGATTTAAACAAAGAGGCAATTTCTACGGTAACTTACTCTACGCAAGCAGCAAAACTAAACCAAAAGGCGTTTTTACTAGCAAACCTAATTCTTTTATTGCCTTACCAGGGCAATTTATTTTCCCTGACCTATGACTTTGAAACTGATAGTTTTAGCTTAACGCTTAATAGTCAAAGTGCAATCGAAGCAAAGGAAGAGTTTGAAAGATTTTTAAACCAAAATGGCATACAAAACTCTTTGTGGCTTGAGAATATTATTACCTCTTATAAGTAAAACTACCCTTGTACCCTAATTGGCATTATTAAGTGGAGAAAGTTATTATCACCCTTTATCTTAAATACTCCTGGGTTTAGAGGCCCAGTCATTTCAAAAACCAAATCCTCTTCCGAAAGAATAGCTAAAATATCTATTAAATACTTTGCATTAAAAGCAATTTCATTTTCTTCTCCTTCTAATTTTGCTTCAACCTCAACAAGGTCTTCGCCAACAGCTGGAGAGTTTGCGGAAACAATAAGCTTATCTTTTTGAATAGTAAACTTAACTATATTAGCTGTCTCTCTTGCAAAAACAGAGCAGATTCTAATTGCATTTAAAAGATGTTCCCGGTCTACTTCTATTTTTGTTGACGAGCCTTGGGGGATAATTTTTGAATACTCTGGGTAATTTGCATCTATTAGTCTTCCAACAATTATTGTATCTCCTTGGAAAATTAATATCTGACTACTCTCTCTAGAAACAAAGAGTTTTATTTTCTCATCTTCTTCTTTAATAAAAGACATTTCTTTAATTATCCTCGCTGGAACTACAATGGGTTTCTCCAGTTCCTTTAATGCCTTAAGTGATGTTTTTTGTAGTGAAAGCCTGTATGAGTCGGTTGCTATAAAACATATGCCTGTTTTCTGGTTTTCTAAAAGAATCCCAGAAAGAGCTGGTCTTGTTGCATCTACTGCTGCTGCAAAAGTTGTTCTTGTAAGAAACTGCTCTATGTCTTTTTTGTTAATATCCAAAACCTCTTCGCCTTCTTTGTCGTAAAGTTTGGGGAAGTCTTCAGAAGACATTGTTTGAAAAGAAGCTTTCATTTTTTCTCCTTTTAGTTTTAAGGTATTATCTGTTAGTTCAAGAGTAATTTTTTGACTTACTATGTTTGAAAAAAGATCTAAAAAGTTTTTCGCTGGAACAGTTACTGATCCTTCCTTTTCTACGTTTGCAGGTATTGAGGATATAATTCCCATTTCAAGGTCAGTTGCGCTTATTGTTAGTTTTCCATTCTTTGCTTCTAAAAGGAAATTAGAAAGTATTGGCAACTGGCTTCTGGTTGAGACTGCGTGGTTTAAAAAGGAAATTTTTTTTATTAGGTTGTCTGAGAGAAAAGAAACTAACATATTAATCTATTTGTAGTTGTTGTAGTGTATATGGAAAAGTGGAAAAAAGCAAGAAGCCATGCCTGATTTTTGGTTGATATCCTGTGGATAAGTTTGTGGATAAAAAGTTAATAAACATGTTTAGCAATTTAATTCACATTTTTTGCAATATTTTGAGGAACTATCCCCAAGATATCATCAGAGATTTGTGAGTTTTCAAGCATGGATTCAATTTTATCCACACCATGCATAACAGTTGTATGATCTCTTCCACCAAGGAGGTGACCTATTTCTACAAAAGTAAGACCAAGCCTTTTTTTAAGCAAAAACATAGCTACCTGACGAGGCCTAACCAAGAAGGCATCCCGTTTGGCGCTTCTTAATTGTGTTGCTTTAACGTTATAAAAACTGCAAACATCTTCAATAACCTCGTCTGGGTGTCTTGTTGCACGTTTTTCCTCTTTATTTAGGGATAAAACAGAATAAACAACGTCTTCAGTTATTTCATCAAGTCCTTGGGTCTGAGCCTGTGTTATTACTCTAAGAAGGAGTCCTTCTAGTCCCCTAGCGTCTTGTTCTTTTTCTGCGATTAATTTTGCAAGCTCAATTGAGAGGCCTATTCCATACTTTTTTGCTTTAATAAGCAGTATTGCGCTTCTTAGTTCAAAATCTGGAGCTTGCACGTCTACAGTAAGCCCCCCAGCAAACCTGGATAAAAGTCTTTTCTCAACCTGTTTTATTTCAGATGGTGGCCTGTCAGAGGAAAGAATAATCTGGGCGCTTTTATCAACCAATGTGTTAAAGGTGTGGAAAAGTTCTTCTTGAACTTTTTCTTTACCAGCAACAAACTGGATGTCGTCAATGATTAAAAGATCAAGGTCTCTAAAACGCTTTTTCATGTTTGATGTATTGTTTGTTCTTATTGCTTCAACGACCTCGTTTGTAAACTCCTCACTCGTTGTATAGAGGATCTTTCTGTTTGGGTTTTTAAAGTAAACCTCGTTAGCAACAGCTTGCATTAAGTGTGTTTTTCCAACGCCTGTTGGCCCATAAATAAACAAAGGGTTATAAGTTACGCCAGGATTTTTAGCTACAGTTGTTGCTGAGACAAAAGCTAGTTGATTACTTGAAGAAACAGCCATGTTTTCAAAGTTATAGTCTGGTCTTACTCTTGGAGGGTGGCCAGTGGGCTTATCTATTTTCTCCTCTGTTTCCCCATTTGAAAAAAGCGTATCTCCTTTTGGTGCTGCTTCTAAAACATCAATAACAGTTTTTGGCACAAACATTATTTGGTTGTCTCCCCCAACGTGTTTATCTAATGATTTTTTAATAATTGGGTAAAATTTTCTTTGCAGTAAATCAATAATCATTGCAGAGGGAACAGCAATTGTTGCTGTATTCTCATCAACACTTATTAAACTAGTCCTTTTAAAAAGAGTTAAGAAGTTTGCTTTTGAAACTTCAACTTCGATCTCGCCTAGTATTGTTTCCCACAGTTTTTTAAGGTCATTCATAGTAGATGGAGTTTAATAATGTGGATAACTTATTGTCAAGATGGTAAAGTGGATAAAACTAGATCGTTTTTGTTTTACTCTTTAAAACAGGCTTAAACTCTGGTATACTAATTCAATGGAAAAATTAAGAAAATTAAAAAAAGGAAAGCGAGCCAGGAAACACGGATTTATAAAAAGAAGCATGTCAAGTGGTGGTAGAAAAGTATTAAGAAAAAGAATAGCAAAGGGAAGAAAAAGCCTAACGGTTTAATCCATGCTTAAAAGAGTTAACCGCCTTTCGGTTTTAAAAAGAAGTAAGGGTGAAAAAACAATCTCTTCTTTGTCTTTTACAATAAAATATTTAAAAAGAGAAGATGATGGATTAAAGTTTGCTTTTATTATTTCAAAAAGGATTGATAAGAAAGCAGTTATAAGAAATAAGATTAAAAGAAATTTAGCAAAAGGCATCGAGGAAATCCTTGCTGAAATTGTTTTAGGATATAACCTTATATTTATTCCTAAAAAAGAGATACTAGAAAAGAACCAAGAAGAAATAGTAAAAGAAGTTAAGGAAGTTTTTAAACTAAATAATTTATTAAAATGAAAACAATCATAAATTTATTAATAAACACATATCAAATAATCATCTCCCCTTTTGTTACTCAGCTTGCTGGAACAAATAATGTTTGTAGGTTTTCCCCAACATGTTCAGAATACGCAAAGATGGCAATAAAAGAAAAAGGAGTTATAATAGGTGGCTATATGTCTTTAGTAAGGCTTTTAAAATGTCAGCCATATTATAAAACAGCTTAAAAATGATAAGTTTTGACACAATTATAGTAGATCCAATAATCAATATTCTTCTTGTTGTTTATAAAGTTGTATCTAGCTTAGGTGTTCCCTACGCTTTAGGTTTTTCTATAATTGTTTTAACAATTGTTATTAGATTTATTCTTTATCCCCTAACTAGTGCTCAACTTAAAGCATCTAAAAAGATGCAAGACATTGCTCCACATCTTTCAAGACTTAAAGATAAGCACAAAGGTGATGCAAAAACACTTCAAGCAGAAACAATGAAGCTTTATAAAGAATTTGGGGTTAATCCTGCTGCAGGATGTTTACCAGTAATAATTCAGCTTCCTGTAATCTGGGGACTTTATTCAGTGTTAATTAAGGTTATTAATTTAGGAGGAAATTCAGTTGCAGAAATAAATAAGATTGCCTATTCAGATGCTTTGAGATTAGATAGGCCATGGGATGTCTACTTTTTTAGTATTCCTCTTGCTCAAAATCCAGGACAACTAATGTCAACAATTGGACCAGTTATTTTACTTGTGCCAATTCTTACAGGAGTGTTTCAATTTATTCAATCTAAGATGATGATGGCAAAAGCAGCTGATAAGAAAGATAAAAAGGTTGAAGTTAAGGGTAAAAAGAATGATGATTTTGCAACTGCTTTTCAATCACAATCGCTTTACATCTTCCCAGTTATGATTGGATTTTTGTCATACACTTTCCCAATTGGTCTTTCCTTATACTGGAATACGTTTACAATTTTTGGTATCATACAGCAGTATAAAGTTTCAGGCTTAGGTGGCCTCGAAGATTGGATTAAAAAATATGTCAAAAAAAGTTAAAGAAACAACAAACGAAGAATATATAAAAGAGTTTTTTAAAAATCTTTCAATAGATACTACGTTTGAATTAGAAGAGACAGAGGAAGAAATAAAACTTACCCTAGAAACAGAAGACAGTGGAATGATAATTGGATATCATGGAGAAACCTTGGATGCTCTTCAGTTAATCCTTGCCCTAGTTTTATCAAAGAAACAAGGTGTTTTTAAAAGAGTTTCAATTGAAGTTGGAGATTATAAGAAAAACAGAGAAGAATGGTTAAATAAATTAGCTATTGATGCAAAAGAAAAAGCCTTGTCTCAAAACAGAGAGGTAGTTTTAGAAGAATTAAAACCATGGGAAAGAAGAGTAATTCATTTAATTCTTGCAGAAGATGATGAAGTTGTTTCGGAATCAAGTGGAGAAGGTAGGGAAAGAGTTTTGGTCGTTAGACCAAAATAAGTTTTCCTTTGTCTTTTTCTATCTCCTCATTTTATTTTTACCCACACAACTAGGTAAGCATTTTTTTCCTCCCTTTTCTTTTGCTTATGGACTTAGAATTGATTACTTATCCCCTACACTTTACTTAACAGATGTTTTAATTTTATTAATTTTTATTTTTAGCGCTAAAGATGTTTTAACTATATTAATAAGAAGATATAAAAAAATACTTCTCTATTTTTTATTATTTATTATCTTTTTGTTAACAGGAGTCATGGTTTCCAAAAATCCGCAAGTTGGAGTTTTGGGAATATTTAAAATAGTTGAGTATGTTTTTTTAGGAACCTTTTTTTATTTAAATTTTAATAAACTAAATAAAAAAATATTATCAATTCTTTTATTTACAGGTATATTTTTTGAATCAATTCTTTCGCTAGTTCAGTATTTAAATAAAGGATCATTTCAAGGATTACTGTATTTCTTAGGAGAAAGAAGTTTTAATCAACAAACTCCAGGTATTGCAAATGCGTCAATTAATAATGAATTAATTCTAAGACCATACGCAACGTTTTCTCACCCAAATATTTTGGCAGGATATTTACTTTTGTCCACAGTCTTTTTACTTAGTTTTAAAAACACAATAAATAAGTACTTAATAAAAATAATTTTAATTATTACAACAGTTGGAATATTTATTTCATTCTCACGTATTGTTATTATTGCTTGGTTACTATTTATAGTAGTCTACTTTCTTATTTCGATAGGAAAAAAATATAAGAACCCAAAACTCAATACCTCTTTTCTAGGGAAAGAATTAGTTATTTCTTTAGTTTTAATAATTTTTTTATTAACAATGTTTTCAAACACAATTCTAATTGAAAGGTTTACGCTATTTAGTTTTTCAGACGAGTCAATTGTGCAAAGGTTAAGCTTAACGAGCTCTTCAATTAATATGATTATTAAAAACCCTGTTTTTGGAGTTGGTGTAAATAATTTTTTAAATAATCTTGAGCCAAGCTTTAACAGTCCTTTATTAATTCAGCCGGTTCACAATATTTTCTTACTAGCTCTTTCTCAAGTAGGCATAGTAGGATTTATTGTATTTATGTATTTATTTATTAAATCTTTTGTCAGAACATTTACCTTAAAAGATAACAAATTTATAAAAATTAGCTTACTTTTTTCAATATGTTTTATTGGTTTATTTGATCATTATTTTTTAACAATTCAACAAGGACAAATTTTATTTACAATTATTATCTCTTATCTTCTTTTAAAGCCTCTTAAAAATTAATAATCTGCTAGAATAGAATATAGAATTTAAGTTTGAATTCTTAAATTTTTTTTATAACGTAAGTATAAATATGGACACACAAAAAATAATTATTTTTACAGATGGAGGTTCAAGGGGCAACCCAGGCCCATCAGCATTAGGTGTATACATTACAGATCAAGGGGGTAACGAGTTAGCAGCAATTGGTAAAAGAATCGGTAAGGCAACAAATAATGTAGCTGAGTATGCAGCTGTTGTAGAGGGCTTTAACTGGTTGAT